>Ga0326511_10000131_pt1 | contig 57718 bp, 85 predicted proteins | sample 0_2496_0518_D_FD_203701 | JGI IMG/M metagenome (GOLD analysis project Ga0326511, IMG submission 203701) | Bovine rumen microbial communities from UC Davis, California, United States - 0_2496_0518 | ecosystem: Host-associated > Mammals > Digestive system > Stomach > Rumen | place: USA... | reverse complement strand
AGCGATGTATAAGTATGACTTTTCAAGCAATACTTATACGAACATTAGTAACTGGGGTGAATTAGCAGGGAATCAAGACAAAGTAGGTCGTGTAGATAGTACCAATTGGAGAATACCAATTATATGTGATAAAAAGGTTTATCATTTCCTTGAGTGTAGAATAGCATATAACTGGAATTCCGGTCAGTATTGGGGTTATAAAAACTCTTGGTTTATTTTAGATGAAAATGGTAACGTTATTTTTGTACCACGCTTTAAATATGGGGATGCAGTTTTATCAGTTTGTGCCCATGACAACTGTATTTATTTTCTTTGCGATGAAACGTATCTTTCGTGGTATGAAAACTCGTCAACAACCAATTATCTTGGAAGAGGTAAATTTTATAAATTCGACCCAAAAACACGCAGGATGTATGATATGTCAATTCCACACTTAGTAATTGGTGAATAAAGAAAGGAGAAAATATGTACAAGACACCCGATAGAGCAACACTAACCTATGAAATCAAGGAGAATGGCTATACCATCAATCGTGATGGTAGACCTTGGATTTCTCAGCCAGAGCCTTACGCAAAGTTATACGTGGCGGATGGTAGCTATGAGGATAACGCAAAGGCACAGTGCGAGGAGTTATGCAAGCCGAGTGAGCCACAGACTGATAAGATTGACGAGGTTTACGGAGCACTTGATGATTTACAGTCACAGGTTGATGAATTGGCAACAGGACTTGATGAAATTGCAAGTGCAGACACAGAAGAAAGTGAGGTACAGAAAAATGGCTAAGATTTATTTCAGAATGGTAACAGCATATCCACAGATGAAGAAGTGGAACGAGATTTCACCACGTTGGAGAAAGCAGACCATCAAGCTTTTGGAAGATGCAGGATATACTTTGAATGATGATGGAACAGTGAACGAACCGCAGGAGTAAATAATGTATATTTACTATAATCCTAATCCAAAGCACAAGAACACATCTGATTGTGTTATTAGAATGTTATCAAAGGTTTATGGTATCACCTGGGAACAAGCATACGTAAAACTTTCTGGTATTGTATTACAAGAGTTTGAAATGCCATCTTCCAATTATATTTGGGAGAAGTTTTTATTGTCCAATGGGTTTAGAAAAATGTTATTACCTAGTACATGTCCAGATTGTATAAACATTTCAGAGTTTTCAAGTATGTATAATATTGGAACATATATTGCATGTACTGGAACACATGTAGTTGCTGTTGTTGATGGGAATTATTATGATGCTTGGGATTCTGGTGATGAAATAATAACATATTATTTTGAAAGGAGGTAGGGATATGTTACCATACAATAATGTATATAACAATCCATATCAGTTGCAGACCCTTCCACAACAGCAAATTCAACCTTTTGCAAATCAGAATACGAACATATTGTGGGTGCAAGGTATAGAGGGTGCTAAAGCTTACCCAGTACCTGCTGGAGGTGCAGTATCTTTATGGGACACAGAACATAATTCAGTGTATGTAAAGATAGTTGATGCATCTGGTGTACCACAGCCAATTCGTATTTTTGATTATACAGAGCGTGTAGAACCACAAGAGTCATTAGACAATGGATGTAATTACATTACTGAAGAAAAATTAAACCAAATATTAGATGAAAAGTTTGCAAGTTTTGCTAGTAATTTAAGTGCTAATGATAGCAATGAAACCAAGAAAAATGTAACCCAAAGAGGAGGAAGAGGAAATGCCAAATAATTTGTTTAACCTTCTTAATGGAGCACCACAGCAAAATGGAATGCAGCAGCAGTTTGACAATTTTAGAAAAACTGTAAACGGAAACCCGCAACAGATAGTAGAGAATCTTGTTAATTCTGGTAAAATGACACAACAACAGTATCAGCAACTTTCTCAAATGGCTAGCATATTGCGGAACACTATTAAATAGGAGGTATAATTTATGAGCTTTTATGATGCAAATGGCTTATCAGCAGCAGACATCGCAGCTGTAACAGGTAATGGTAATGGCAATGGATATGGATTTGGTAATGGCGATTCCTTAACATTCTTAATTATCTTATGGTTATTTGCCATGATGGGAGGTAATTGGAATGGTAACAACGGAGGTACTGTAGTACCAGAAGTTCAGGCAGGTTTCGACCAGGCAGCTGTAATGGGTAGCTTAAATTCATTATCCACTCAGACAGCTAATGGCTTTGCAAATGCAGAGGTTTCAAGATGTAACACCCAGGCAAACCTTTTACAGGCTATCAACAACCTTGCTATGAATCAGCAGAATTGCTGTTGTGAGAACAGACAGGCTGTTTCTGATTTGAAGTACACTGTAGCAACCGAGGCATGTGCCGATAGACAGGCAGTATCAGATGGTATTAGGGATTTACAGGCATCAGGTACATCCAATACCCAGTCCTTAATGAATGCATTAAATGCTGGTTTCCAGGGCATTCAGGATAAGCTTTGTCAGCAGGAGATTGAATCACTTAAGACACAGCTCCAGCAGGCTAATATGCAGAATTATCTCAACAACCTGTATTCTACTCAGAATCAGCAGACACAGAAGATTCTTGCAGATAATGCACTTCAGACAGCAGCATTAGAGCAGTATCTTGCACCTACACCAAGACCTGCTTATATTGTACAGAATCCAAATTGTTGTCAGTCTAACTTTGGATGTGGATGTGGAGCCTAATATAGGAGGTGCTAAGTATGGCAGATTATATTCAGCAGAGTGCTAGTGCCTTCGAGTTACCAATGAACTCTCCAGCTCCACTTATTACATCAGTACCCGATAACACTGGTAAGTTATTCCATAGAGAAGGTAGTGGTGTAATTACTTTATCTGGTAACAGAGGCTCAAGAAGGGTATGTAATTGTTGTTGTAATAGATTCTTTGGTGAAAAGTACTTATTATCATTCAATGGTAATATTGCTATTCCTGAAGGTGGAACTGCCGGCGAGATTGCTATTGCTTTTACAATCGACGGAGAACCAGAATATACAGCTATAGCGAAGGTAACACCTGCAGCTGTAGAACAATACTTTAATGTATCTGTTTCAAAGAACATCGTCTTACCAAATGGATGCTGTTGTGAGAATGTAGCTGTAGAGAATGTATCTAGTACAAATCAGACGATACTTGTTGACAATCTTAATGTTACAATTACACCTGTATAAAGAAAGGAGTGTATTATGACATATAGAGATATTGAAGAATTGCAAAACCTCCTTGACAAAGATATACGAGGGGTAATTGCTAAAGGTGATATTTCACCAAAAGACTACCAATGTTTAGATGTTGCAGTAGATATATCAAAGGACCTTTCCGAGATAGCTGAAAAGATTCCATTGATGGAAGAAGCAGTTTATGGCGGTGACTTTGATAACAGCTTTGCACCAAATAATACTAATAACATGAATAATAGTGGTGCATATTATAATAGCTCTCCTTATCAGAGAACTAGAGGTAATATGAGAGGTGCAAATAATAGAGGTTATTCTGGTCATACTGATATGAAAGAAAAACTCAATACAATGCTCCAAAATGCAGCGACGGAACAGGAAAGACAGATTATCACAAAGATTATGAAGGAAATGGAGACTATGTAATTGTATGAGCGGTAGAATTCCTTTACTGCAATTACAAGATTTGACATGGATGGCTGGCGTAGCTTTCATAGGTGTAACCAGCCTTATCCAAGCTTTCAGCAAGAGATTTAGTCCTTGGACTTGGATATTAGAGCAAATCGGTAAAAGCATAAATAAAGAAAGTTTAGCAAAGTTAAATGAAATAGATGAAAAAGTAAATAAGCTTGAGGAGTGGAACAATAAACAGGATGAAGAATTTTTGAAAGCCAAAGCTATCTCAGCAAGAAGAAGAATTTTACTTTGTGCAGACGAGATAAGTCATAAGCCTGATGTTTTACATACTGAAGAGTACTTTAATGAGTTGTTAAATGATATAAAGATGTATGAGAACTACTGCCATACACATCCAACATTTAAGAACGAGAAAGCTGTTTTTAGTATAGAACTCATAAAAAAGACGTACAAGAAGTGTTTCGAGAAAAATTCCTTCTTATAATATATATATGGAAAAACGTATGCTGGTACATAAACTGGCATATAAAAATAAAATTAAATTTTCTATTGACGGACTCGGAATTATATGATATAATCTAAATATGATATGAATATGGCTTACAGATATATTATATTATTAGTATATATATTATATATACTATATAATTAGTATTATATAAGTATAATATACATTGTATTTATGTAATACAAATTATATCTGTATTATATATTATATCAGTCCATAATTAGATTTACAGAGTATAATTTATGCTAGAGTAGTAAGTAGAAAAGTTAATTAGTTAATGAGTGTTTTAGAAAACACTTTATTATTTAGTACAATGTAAAGCAGAAAGGAGTATTTGAGAAATGGTAGAAAAAGAAAATATGACAGTTAGTGAGGCGGTTGAGGTAAACAGAGAAACGCTCAATAAGCTGACTGTTAAGGAGTTGATTAAACAGTATGCAACTCCATTACAAATTACCGGTAGACATGACATGAAGAAATTAGATTTGGTACAGGCAATCTTAGATGTATATGTATCACAGATTGATGATAAAGAATCTGATGAAGTTACTATCGAAGATGTAAGCAAAGAAGTTAAGAAACCAGCTAGAGAGCTTACAGAGGTTCAGAAAATTAACAAGGCAAGATACATTGATGATGCAGATGTTGGTACAATTATCGCTTTTAAGTTACCTGGTATGAAAGTTAAATCAGCCAAGATTATCAGAAGAAGTACCAAGAATAAAAAGTTCAAGGTACAGACAGCTTATGGTGTAGAGTATGTGGTATCCTTTGATGAAGTAATTTGGGTTAAGACAAATAAACGCTGGCCTAAAGGAGTTTACAACTTATTAAAAGGTAAGGTGGAGTAATGGCTAAGGAAAAGGTTGATGAAAAACAATACCTTAGAGATTCACTTATCTTTTATTATGAATCAAAGGTAAACTACGATAAACATACACAAGCCTTCAACGAGATTAAACAGGAGTTTGAATCCGATATGGATTTGTACTTCGATAAATACGCTAATGAGAACAATGAAATCAGGGTAAAGACAACTGATATGTACATGGGTCTAATTGGTGTAAAAGTAAAGAAGGTAGAACCAACCAAAGTAGTAATTAACCCAATGACATTTATTCGTAGATGTACAGATAAGATTCTTAAAAAGAAAGTAATTCATAATGGTTACAAGGTGACAGACATTATGGGTTTACTTAACTTCTTAAAGGATAAGGGTATTACTTACAAGGATGTAAAGCAGTTTATTAAAAGAGTACCAACCGTTGATTATGATGCACTAAACAATGCAGTAGAACTTGGTGAGGTTGATGCTGAGCTTGTTAAAGAATGTTCACAGATTGAGTTCAAGAAACCATATTACAGGTTTACACCAATAAGGCAGAAGAATCCGGTTAGAAAGCCAGTAGTATGATATGCTAGAAATGGCTAAAGTGTTAAGGTATTACGGTTTAGCTCCAAACATAATGGAAGAAAATCCAAAGATTGTATGTCCTATACATGATGATGTAAGACCATCTATGAAAGTAGATGTAAGAGGTAATTTTTATTATTGTTTCGGTTGTGGCAGACATGGTAATGCACAACAATTGGTGAAAGAAATTGAAACCAAGTACAATAACTTAAATGACCTACAGGCATACAAAAAATATCTGCATATCCTAAAAACAAATAAGGTATCAGATATAAAAATTAAGAGGTCGACTAGGACCTCTAGGAAGTCCACCAAGGAACTTTATGACATAGCCTATGATTATTATCATGGATTGATTACGATTGACTGGGAAGACCCTATGGACCTACCAGAGGTATCTCAAATCATAGATTATATGTCATACAGGGGATATTCCAAAAAGACACTAAACATAGTAAAAGCAAAACCAACCTTTAATAATTCCTACGGTTTAATATTTCCAATGTTAGACAATGGGAAGTTCAAAGGATGGGTATGCAGAACAATGGAACCGGATATACAAGAGTACAGAAAGTACATGTATAATACAGGTTTCAGTAGGGCTACAACCTTATGTGGAGACTATGGCAAAAAGAAATATGTTATAGTTGTTGAAGGCTATATGGATAGGCTTAGGTTTATTGATGCAGGTGTAGAACCAGATAATGTGGTTGCTTTACTTGGATGGAAAATGTCATCACAACAAGAAAGCAAATTGAAATCAGCTGGTGTAGAACATATTATAAGTGCATTAGATAATGACCCTTGTGGAAGAAAAGGTACTAAGTATCTAAAAACAATCTTTAAGGTAACACGATTTGCATATCTAAAGGGTATAAAAGACCCTGGCGAAATGACAAATAAGCAATTATATAAGTGTTATAGCAGAACAATGAAGAAGTATAAAGAAAGGATGTAAATTATGGGCTTATTGGACAGTATTAAAAGAGATGCAAAGAAATCTGGTGGAAGTAAAGCAAAGTTTATTTACTTCAGAGAAGGTGAGAAGCAGAGAATCAGATTTTTGCAGGATATGGATGAAGGTATGGAAGTTGTTTTCCATGATTCATTTGAGGCAGGTATCAATGTACCTTGTCAGGAAATCTTCGGAAGGGAATGTCCTTATTGCGAAGACAGTAGTTTAAGAACACGAAGTCAGTATGCATGGTCTGTATGGAACTATGAAACAAATCAGGTTCAGGTATTTATGTTCCCTATGAATAACTGCTCACCATTACCTTCTTTGGTTGCAATGTATGAGAATTATGGTACACTGATGGATAGAGATTATGTGGTATCTGTATCAGGTAAGCAGCAGAACAAGACATTCTCCGTTGTACCAATGGATAAGGTAAAGTTCAGAAATGCAAAGGCAAAACCATTCGCAAAGAAGCAGCTGTTAGATATGTTAGACAAGGCATGGCCGGCTGAAGAGTCCGATTCCTCTGATGATGACGAGGAAGAGGTAGAAACAAAGAAGAGAAGTAAGAAGGGCAAGAAGCCACACAAAGACGAAGATGAAGAAATTGAGTGGACTACACCAGGCGAAGATGCTGATGATGATTACGATGGTGATGAATGGGATGAAGGTGATGGCGATACACCAGATTATGATTCCATGACACCTAAGGAATTATTCAAGCTTTGTAAGGAGCGTGGTATCAAGGATGCCAAGCCTAAGAAACCAAAGAAGTTCTACATCAACCTCTTAGAGGAATATGATGCAGCTCAGGATGACTGGGGTGACGACGAGGATGATGATGAATGGGAGGACGAAGATGAGTAATTCACAGAGCACAGCTACATTATTGGAACTTTTTGAAAAGCAGGCTGAAAATCAGAGAGCAATGCTGGAGAAAGGTATGTATGATGAGTTTATTGATAATGGTAAAGAAATTGCCGTTATGGGATTACCGGTCGATAAACCTACATTAGCATCATATCATATTCAGCAGCTTGTATCAGAGATTGGTGAAGTGTTAGATGCAGATAAACGATGGAAGAACTTCCGGAACGAGAAGTATGATAAAGATGCAAAGGCTGAGGAATTAGCCGATTGCTTTATTGTACTTATGAATATTTGCATGTATTCTGGTTTGACAGCTGAGGACCTCAGTGATATTATCAAGGATAAGCTGGATACTGTTACGCTTCGTATTAACAACATCAAATGATGTAAAAGATGGGGAGGCTAACGCCTCTCCATTTATTGTATAAGTTAGGAGTAAATATGATTTTTATTATCGAAGGTATTGACAGAGTTGGAAAAACAACGTTAGCTAATAAGTTAAGTGAAAAGTTCAATATTCCAATTTACAAACGGGAGAGACTTGGTGGAAATGATGTAAATTTGGATTTGATTGCAGCTGGTAACAAACATGCTGTTGACAGAAATATTTTCAGTAATTATATCAGAGCAAATTCTCTTGTAGAGTTCTGGAATTCAGATGCTTTTCAGCAGAACATAATTCTTGACAGGTTCCATTGGACAGAATCAGTATACAGCTTAGTAGATAGAGGTAGTAGAGAGCCAATGCAGTATATGGCATGTGTTGAGGCCGAGATGTTAAAGAACAAAGACAAGTACTTTATCATTCAGGTAATGCCAACTGATATTAAAAGGTCATCTGCTGAACACGGTAAAGACCTGGTAAAACATCAGGTTGAGTTTGATATGTTATACGATAGCAGCAGATTGAATAAGTATAGATGTTCTTATGGTACTATTGACTTATGTATTGATGAAGTAGAAAGGAGACTAAATAATGGCACGTCCAAATAGACTTATCCAGTTTTATCTGACTAATCTTTGTAATTCAAGATGTAATACTTGTCACGTTTGGAAGAATGGACAGGCACATAGACAGGAACTTTCCATTATGCAGGTAGAGGAAGTTATAAAAGAATTTCCTGAAGCTGATTATGTTTTTGGCGGTGGAGAATTTACCCTGTATAGTCAGAGGGATAGGCTTCTTGATTGGTGTGATGTAAACAATATTAACTATACGGTACTTTCAAATGCTGTTAGTTTGAAGTTACTTGAACAGTTATTGGCTTCACACAATATCAAAAATCTTACAATGAGCTGTGATGGTACACATCACGATGAAATAAGAGGTATTAAAGGCAATCTGAAAAACATTGAAGAGATAATTAAAGCCTGGAGAGGACATATTCCTAATATCAAGCTTAGTTATACTTTGAGTAGTTTTAATGAAAACTATATAGATAAAGATATGGAATATTTTAGACAGCTAGGTTTTGATAAAATCTATTTCTGTATAGCACAGAATATGGAATTACTTAAAGCAGAGGGCAATGTAACTCCAAGTATTGAAAGTCTGAAATATTTTAATGAGTCATATTCACACATGTTATATGATAAAGACCAGCAGTTGCTTGATGATTTCATCAATGGTAGACATAGAAAATGTGATAGTACCAGTCATGTTCATACCATTTACACCAATGGCGATGTAGTATGGTGTCAGAGTATGTTATCATCAAATGTTATTGGTAATATAAATAACTCTAGGTTTTATGATATTATCAAAGCAAATGAAAGAGATATGACAAACTTTGTATGTCCATACAATGACAAATGTGAATTGGTATGTCAGAGGAGGTATGACTATGAAGATAGGGTATAGTTACTGGGGTTTCTTAGCTGACATCAAAATGGACAAAGATGGTAATGAGTTAAGTACACCAGATGGAAATGCATTTTATTCATGGGCTATAATCCAGGGTTTACAGCATGCAGGTGCAGAAGTATATCAGATAATGCCAGATAGAGATAGGCATGCATTCCATAAACAGGGTGTTAGAAACATGTTTAGAAGATTTTGTTGCTTAGATAGAGCAACAGCTTACATGAAAATGCATAAGCACATGTATGATGGAATAGATGATTGGTCAGATGTAACTAGAGAACAGCTGTATGATATCTGGTTAAGGAATGGCATTGATAAGCTGGATGCTATTTTACATGAATGGAGAATGCTGATTCCTGGCAGAAACGATGTAAGAGGAAAAGATTTCCAGCCAGATTACTTTATTCAAAATGTACTTATTGAGTTTTGTGCAGAGTACGATGTAAAGTTAATTATATTTGACTTGGATTACAAGTTAACTGTAGAAAATATTAGGAATATGCCAAACTCAGGAAACAATGTATATGTACTTGAGCTAGGTTATAAATGGAAAGACTGGCCACAAGCATACCATGTTGAGATTCCATTTGACTACAATGAGTTATGTGCCGGTAGTAAATTACTTAGATGTTCAGAGGTAAAAGCAAATTATAAGACAGATTTGGTTTACATCGGTAACAGATACGAGAGGGATGACTATATTGATAAGTACATTCCAAGTGATTCAGACTTAGACATTACTTTCTATGGTAATTGGCTGCTGGATGGCTATAATGACTGTGTTGAGAAATGGTCACATATAAACTTTGGTCAGAGATTACAGGCATCAGAGATTGGTAATGTATATGAAAAATCAGTATGTACCATCTTATTGGCTAAAGATGTTTACTATGAAAATGGTTTCATGACGGCAAGGTTGTTAGAGGCATTGTACTATGGATGCTTACCATTATTCCCAGTTGATTATGGTAGAGATATAATCGAGAAGTATGCTGGTACAAATGCAGATTTACTCACTGTTAGAAATGACAGAGAGGTTGCTGAAAAGGTACAGTTCTTTAGGAAAAATGTTAGTTTAAGAAACTCAATTATTCGTGATTTGAGATATGGCTTAAAGTTCATGGATAAGAGTTTTATTACAAGTAAGATTTTAGAAATAGCAGGTGAAGGAAATGAAGTTTAATCAGTTTATCACATGTAAAGATATTGACGAGGCATGGCTTTATTGGTACCATTTATTATCCAGCATGAAGTTATCCTCTTCAAGCAGAGACGGGGATGTTGTTGGCGAAGTAATAAATGCGCAGACAGTTATTTCAGACCCAACTAAAAACATTATGAAGAACTCAATCAGAAAGCTACCAATGAGATATGCAATTGGAGAAATGTTGTGGTATCTATCTGGTAACAATAAGCTGAAAGAGATTCAGAAGTACACCAAGGGCTGGGATAGAATGACAGATGACGGAGAGCATGTCAATTCTAATTATGGCTGGTGTATCAAAAACAAATATGGGTTTGACCAGTGGGAATTCGCGAAAGAAGAACTCAAGAAAAACCCAAACTCACGAAGAGCTATTATTCATATTAAAGAGCCATCCGATAAGGAAAGCAAAGATGTAAATTGTACAGTATGTTTACAGTTCTTTGTGAGAGAAGGAAAGTTATATACGGTAACATATATGAGAAGTAATGACATTTGGATGGGATTCCCATACGATGTATTTCAGTTTACAAATATGCAGATTTTAATGAGTATGGAATTAGGTCTTGAGCTTGGTACATATACTCATATTGCTGGGTCACTGCATTTGTATGAGAGAAACTTAATTGCCAGCGATAACAAGTGATAGAACAGCTATTGTAATAGCTGATAAGATACCTGCTACACAAAAAGAAATAATAAAAATGATGATAACACAAATTATAACATTTGTGGATAATGTAGAGATTATAGACTTCTATAATAACGATAAGCTGGAAAAGTATATTGATGCTGAAGAAATACCAGTTATAAAGGTAACAGATTCCTGGACATGTAAAGATTGGGATAGTACTTTTAATCACTTTAAGACAGTTAATCGTTATTATAGAAATGTTATTATTATAAACTCACCATCATTTAGGTTTATGGATATTAAGCCAGCAGAGCTGATTAAAAAGTACGAAAAGAAAGCTATGCAAGACCCAACGTACGCTTTCGAAGGTAAAAGCAAGCAGGTTAGAATGCGCATACTTAGATTATTATTTATTAAGGCATGTGCAAAAGCTTTTGAAAGCAATAATGTATATCAATTTGTATTGAATCCAAACGAAGTTGATTACAGAGATGTATGGGACTTTAGATGGTACAAAAGAATAGGGCCATGGGAGTGGAAGAATACACAACTTGGTCCAACATACGAATGGGCATTGGCAAATACATACATACAGGATATAGATAAGGTACAAGATTTCTATTGGTATGCATGTAAAGAGAATAAGCCAATGGTTGAAGAATTTGGTTATTTGACTACAGTGTTTTTGAATAAACGAATCTGGTCAGCATGGTGGAATAACCCAATTAAAGGAAATGCAGGTGTATTTGGTAAAACAGAAACCAGAGCAAAAGCAGTTCCACAAGACGAGTATTATTACAACTTAATGTTAAGTAAGTATACATTGATTTCAGAAACAGATGATGGTAGCTTTCCAATTGTAAGATTTATGGAATCCATTATACTGGGATGTATACCAATATTACATTATGATGTAAAATATGATGAAATTAAATTGACAGACCATAGATTTTATGATATAATAAAATATAGAGATTTACAGATTAAAGAGTTTCACCCAGGACCAGGGTCATCGCGAAAGAGTAATTCAATTTGTAATATGTGCGAAAGGTTCAAAATGCACTACGGTACAAATGAAGATATGAATGTTATTAGAGAACTTAGAACAGCAACATATTATAAAGCTATGACAAATTATGAAGTGGTAAAGAATTACTATGATGAGTTGTTAAAAGGAGCTAAATATGGGAAAAGAGTTTGATTTACACCGGCATGATATGTTTAGTACATTTGATGGATTTGGTAAACCAGATGAATTAGCTAAATTAGCTAAAGAGCTTGGATATGATTCATTATGTACTACAAATCATGGTAATACAAATGGTTTGATACAAACTTATAAAGCTTGTAAAGAAAACGATTTGAAAGCAATTCTTGGTGTAGAAGGTTATTTCTTACCTAAGTGGAAAGAGAAAGACAGAGGTACACATTTGATTCTTATAGCTAAGAACTTGAAAGGCTATGAGAATATGAATACAATTCAATTTGAGGGTGAGAAACAAAAGTATTACAATCCAATCTGGGATTTCAAAATACTAAAGAAGTATCACGAAGGTTTGATTTGTACTTCAGCATGTGTAGCAGGTTACTTAGCTAGATGTATAGCTGCTAATAAAATAAAGCAGGCAAGAAAGTTTATCAGAACAATGGTTGATATTTTTGGTGATGATTTCTACATTGAGATTCAGCCATACAAAGTAAGTGATGAAGGCCTACAGGAAAAGATAAACATAACATCTATTGAGTTGGCAAATGAAGAGGGTGTTAAATGTATTTTAACATCAGATTCTCATAGAGGTAGGAAAGATGATTGGCCTACATACTTAAAGATGCATCAGATAGCTGGTCACGATGAAGAATGGATTGAAGGTACATATTATGATAGATATATGCCAAAGCCCGGTGACCTTGCTAAAAGATTTGTAAAGATGCATGAGAAAGATTTTGGTAGAAAAGAGGCTATTAAGTTAGCCAAACAGATGACTAAAAACCTTGAAGAAATAGAGGATAAATGTGAACTCAATTACTTGGATGAATTACAACAGGTACTTCCAAAGTTAGAGGGTGTGAAAGATACATTTAAGGTATTAGTCAAGAATGTAAAGCAGGGGCTTAAAGAAAGAGGAAAGTATAACAAAAAGTATATTGATAGAGCAAAGGAAGAGCTGGATGTAATTAAGTACCATGGGTTTGAAGATTATTTCTTAATGGTACAAGATTACGTAAATTGGGCTAAAGACCAAGGTATAGCAGTAGGACCTGGTCGAGGTTCAGCTTGTAACTCCATTGTATGTTATGCTTTGAAAATCACTGAAGTAGATAGTATCTATTTTGACTTAGAGTTCAGACGTTTCTTGATGAAGGAACGAAAGAAGATGCCGGATATTGATATTGACTTTGAAACAGATAGGAGAGCAGAGGTAATTGAATATCTGTTGGATAAGTACAAAGGTCATTCAGCTCAGGTATGTAGTTATGGTTTATACAAAGTAGATAACCTCATAAATGATTTAGCTAAGGTATGTGGATTACTTACAGATAAGTCAATGGACGAGGTTGAAGTAAAAGCTAATAAGGGAACCATAAAAGATATCAAGGTATATATAAACAGTTATATTGATGAAGGTTTCCTTAATGAAGAGGCTTTAAAAGCTGATTCAAGATTTGAAGAGTACAACAACCTGTACGAAGATATTATGGTACACTTCTTAAAGATGTATAATAAAGTTAGGTACATTGGAACTCATGCAGCTGGTGTAGCTATTACAGGTGATAACTTATTAAGGTATTCGGCTATACGAATTGATAAGAAATCAGGCAGATACTTTACGAACTACGACCTTGTAGATATTGAAGATATTGGTGTTATTAAGTTTGATATTTTGGGACTGAATACAATGTCCCAGATAAATGATTGTAGAAAAGCAACTGGTACACCAGGATTTGATATATCAATGGTTGAGGACCCAGAGGTAATTGATGCATTTAGTAGAGGAGATACGGATGGTGTATTCCAGTTAGAGAAAGCATCAGTACAGCAATTATTGGTAAATATTCATACAAACTGTTTTGAAGATGTAGTTGCTGCATCAGCTATGAATAGACCTGGTCCATTAAAGCAGAGAATGCCAGAAAGATATGCAGCCAATAAAGAGGCAACAGAGATAGGTGAACTTGGAGAAAGAATACCAGCATTAGACCACTATTTACAGAAAACATACGGTACAATTATCTACCAGGAACAGATTATGAGAATGGCGGTAGAGATTGCAGGCATGACATGGGATGAAGCACATGCTATTACAAAGATGAAGATTGGTGTTACTAAGTTTAACTGGTACTTTGAAGAGTTTTATCCTAAGTTCGAAGCAAACTTTATTAAGGGAGCTAAAAAGCTTGGTATTCCAAAAGAGCAGGCTAAAGACATTTTCAAAAAGTTCTACGACTATTCATTCAATGAGGGCCATTCAGTTGGTTATACTCTGATATCTGTAGAACAATGTTATTACAAAGTACATTATCCATCTGTTTATTGGTTTAGTAAAATAAAATATGCTAAATCACAAGCTGATTTCAATGTATTTTGTGAGAATGCAGTAGCTGATGGTGGAGTAGTATTTTTACCACATGTAAATTACTCAAAGGATGTAACATCATTAAGAAAAGTAGAAGGTGAATATGCTATACAGCAGGGACTTACTACAATAAAAGGAATTGGTGATGTAGCAGCTAAGGTAATATTAGATGAAAGAAAACAGAATGGTGTATTTGTTTCATTTGATGATTTCCTTGACAGAATGGCTGATAATCCTAACGGTAGCAAGGTAAATAAAAAGGTAAAGGAATTATTACTTGAAATGGGTGCACTAGACTTCAATAAAAAGCAGTACATAAAGAAAGTAAAACTTTATAATTCAGCTTTATGGTCTAGGGCAAACAGAAAAGGAAAGATAAAATAATTCTAAATGTAAATTGATTTACCATATTATTTATGATATAATGGATATATGATAAAGATATGGTAAATTAAAGGAGGTATAATATGACCTTAGAAAACATCATTGAAAAGTACGGTTGGAACGATTACCTTGATATGCATACAGGGTATGTATACTTGTTATCAAAGGCTAAAGCAAATGGTGATGGTACATCAAAAGTTGCAGTTGTAGATAACATCGGTAATCTTGTTGGTTTTGCTAGCGTAAGTAAAGTAAAGGAGTAAAAGAAAATGTCAAGGGATTTATTTAAGCAGAGAGCTGAGAAAGAGGCAAAGAAAGCTATTGAGGCTTACAGAAACTTAAAAGAAGTTGAATTGAAAGAAATCGAGGACGAGGAAACAGCTACAAAGGTAATTGAAAAGTTTACCAGGGATTTAGGATTTGGAGTTTACTGTGAAGAGTTTATGGTAAGTTTCATTTCTTATTGTACACATGTATGTAACGAAAGTGAGAAGGATGCTGAAGATGTAGAAAAGCTCATGGTGCTGGTACTTATTGATTATGTAGAGGTTCATAAAGGTGCCCTTACAAAAGAGTTTGTAGCTCTGGTATCTTTAATCATTAAGGCATGCAAAAAGAAGATGATGGTTAGAATAGTAAAGAGGGTTTTAGAATCAGATAGTGTTGGCGAAATCCTCGATATTGTTCTCAAATCTAAGGATGGTAACGATGGCGAAAACTAACAAAGATGCAATCATTAAACTTTGCAAAGAGATAAACAAGAAAGAGGGCGAGGGGTCAATCTATACGATTGGCTCCAAATACGCTAACTTAAACATAGCTAGATGGTCTACTGGGATTGAGGACCTGGATGCTATAATTGGTGGTGGTATGCCAGAAGGTAGAGTAATTGAGATATATGGTCCAGAATCAGCCGGTAAAACAACATTACTTTATCACTTATGTGGCTTACATGATTTATGTTTAGACATTCCTATTGAGGGAACATTTGATGCAGATAGAGCAAAGGTATTTGGTAACAAACCAAAACAGTTGTTAGTGTACAGAGCTAAGTTTGGTGAAGATGCGTTCAATAAAGCAATAAAGTTTGCAAAAGCAGGCATACCACTTATTTGTATAGACTCTGTACCAAGTATGCTACCTAAAGATGATGTAGAAAAGGTAGAGAAAGCAGTAAAAAGAGATAGCATCGAGGAACAGAGAATTGGTGGAGTTGCAAGACTTATGAATAAGTACTTACCAGTACTAGAGGAAATCATAGAGGTTACTGGTACAACGGTAATATTCATAAATCAGGTACGAGATAAAATGAATGCAATGATGTTTGGTGAAAAGACGGATACACCTGGTGGTCATAAGTTAAAGCATGCAGCATCATTGAGAATACAGGTTGCAAGAAGAGCATGGATTGATATACCTAATAAGAATCCTAACAACACAGCTACCAACGAAAAGGTTGGTATGATTATGAAATGTAAGGTTGTTAAATCAAAGGTAAACAACCCAATGCAGGAATGTGAAATACCACTTTTCTTTGATAGAGGTTTTGTTTCATTTGATGATGTCAAAGCTATTAGAGCTGATATTATGAAACAGAGACGAGAAGAGTATGGCTGTAGAAAAAGCAAAGACGAAGATGATTGGGAAGATACAGAAGGTGAATATGAGTAAACGTAAAAAGCTTATGAGGTATGCTAAGGCATACCTTAAGAAAAAGCTTGGTATAAAGAGTCCATCTGCACCACATGGTTATAAATATGAGTATGATTATTTGAGGTACTTAAAGAAAGTGGAAAGGATGAATAAAGGCAGGAGGTTCTGATATGGAACGACCATCTAAAAAGGAATACTATCTTGGTATTGCTAAAGCTGTTAGTAAAAGAAGTACATGTCTAAAAAGACAGTATGGTGCAGTTATAGTAAACAATGACGAGATAATTGCTACAGGTTACAATGGTAATCCAAGAGGCTTAACCAATTGTATAGACCTTGGTTATTGTAACAGAATAAATAAGCCACATAATTCTGGTGATTATTCAGATTGTGGTAGTGTTCATGCAGAACAAAATGCTATGTTATCAGCATCAAGAAAAGACATGATAGGTTCTACTTTATATTTGTATGGTGAAGAAAATGGAAAACAGATAGAGGCTGAACCATGTCCGATATGTAAGAGAATGATAGCAAACGCTGGCATAGCAAATATAGTTTCTTAGTAAAGGAGGAGTTATATGTTTTTCATTAAAATACCATTTTTCGATTTGGATAAAACATATAGCACAAACTTATGTACAGGTTGGCTTAGAGTAAAAGAGGGAAAATACTTTATTGTTGATGGTGAACACTTTGTAACAGTAGAACAAGGTTATTCTGGTAACTTTGGTTTTAGTTGTAGCGAAGATGAATTTTATGAACATTGGTATAAGTATTTCAATTTAGAAGTAGATTATGCAATGTATAACTACACAATAAGATGCTTAGGTAAGTCATTGAAAAGAGCAGCTGTTAGAGGAGCAGGTATAAGAATACCACAACAGAATCTAACTCAAACAATAGTTAGACAGGTGTTTAACGAAATGTTTGATGACAAGATTGCTATAACATTAGAGGCAATGTTTAGGCAGGCTATTGGTACAAAAAGAAGAAATACAATAAAGGGTGTAGGACCAACAACATGGTATGCACTACCAAGTAATGAGGATATTATAAAGAACTACAAGAAAGTAACAAAGTTGTTCAAGGAAGTAACACCAAGAAAAAGTAAAAAGAAGATTATATGGTGTTTGAAAACCATTAAAGCAATTGTATCCGATTTAGAGTGGTATGGTTTTGATGATATGGAAACACATGAGGTTATAGAAAATCTTATGGGGTATGGTATATCATTAAAAGGTGCACAGTATATTTGTATAAAGTGTATCAATAGACATAAAGTATTTGTTGTAGATGATGTAACAGAAAAGGCAGTATCAAACATTGACGATTGGGATGAGTACAAAGATGCTAATGATTTTTGTCAATGGATTTTGATAGACGAAAAGGAAAGTATGTCAGCATACTTAAATGAAATAATAAGGTGGGATTTGTTGAATCCACCTAAGCATGGAGATGAACCATTATGGGAATAATAGACGAGATTAAAAAGGATGCCAGGGGAAACAGAACTATGATACAATCTACTGAGGCATTAAAGCTACAGAAGATACTCAATAGAATGTTTTATCTGGACAAAGACACAGTAAACGAACCAGATTTTGTAAGGCAGGTTATGACAAGAGGACTTGGTTCACAGGAAAGGTCTGGTTTACATGCATCAGCACTAATAGTTGAAGATAGTGCTTTTTGTTTAAGAGAACAGGTTTTAGCTTTGATGTATAAGCAAAAGCAGGGAGAACAATTATCTGTAGGCCTAATGAGAATCTTTGAAGAAGGTAATGCAGTACATGAGAAATGGCAAAGACTTTTCATTAGGGCAGGTTATTCTGGTGTAAATGATTTGGATGTAACACAGTTCAATAAAAAGTACAAAGTAAGTTTTACACCAGATATCATTTGTGAGATACCAGAGTTCTATGATGGAAAGATGATTGGTGAGTTAAAGTCAGTAAATATGTATACGTATGACAAGACAGTTGTTCCAAAGAGACATCCATCAGCTTGGAAACAGATGCAATGGTATATGTATTTAACTGGTATTCACAAAGGGTTTGTTTTATCAGAGAATAAAAACAACCAGGAGTTCAAGGTAGAGGTTTATGATTTTGACCAGGAAATAGTAAATCCTTTCATTGAAAGATGTGAGGAGATAAAGGCAGCATACAAGAAAGTAAATAAAGAGCATAAGTTGGTTGCTAGACCTAAAGGTAAAGGTTACAGAAACCCAGATGATAAGAAATGTAAGACATGTGCTATGAGAGATGTATGTTGGTTTAAGAAAGGCGAGAGATTATGAGCGAAGAAAATGTAAAGCCGAAACATTATGAAGAGTGTTCAGTAGAATGTATTGATGTAATGGATGTTATTTTTGGTACGAAAGCTACCATTGAATTTTGTTTTATGAATGCCTTTAAGTATATCTGGAGGCACAAAAACAAAGGTGGAAAGGTTGACCTCAATAAAGCAAAGACATATATTGATATGGCTAAGGATATTATCTCGCAGCATGATTTGCAGGATGAAGATGGTTTTTATAAGACACAGGCATCAAAGCTTACACACATGGTAAATATGTGCATGAAGAAGTATCGTACTCCCAAGAAAAGGGTACCACGTTGTACAATTGTAAAGACAGAGAATGGCTTTGATGTAAAGGATGTGGAAGAATGATTACGATTGCAATAATAATTATGCCGGCATGTGCATTCCTTATAGGTTTTGCCATTGGATTTATTATAGGCAAATGAAAGAGGTAGAAGAATGAACATAACAACTCACAGAATTAAGCAATATAATTCAACTTACAAAACTGTTGTATGTGTTGATGAAAAGCCAATATGCATAGTATCAGGAGTTGGTAAGACATTATCAAATGTTATTGCCTATCTTAATGGCTATGATGTGCCTATATCAGATGGTAAAATTAAGATAGCTCTTAATAGATGTAGGGCAGAAAGCAAAGAAAAACAATAGGAGGTTTTTATAATGAGATATGCATTAGATGAAGGAGCTTTTGCTCCAGTAATTGGACATCTTTGGGAAGATGCAGGTATGGATTTAAGAACACCATGTAGAGTGACAATACCAGCTAATGGTTCAGCTGTAATTGATACAGGTGTACATGTAGAGTTGCCACAAAATACATTTGGTAAGCTTGAAAGTAAATCAGGTTTGAATATAAAACATGGTGTTGTATGTCTTGGAGGTGTAATAGATGAAGGTTATAATGGCTCAATCGTTACTCGCATTTACAATTTTGGGAGTGAAGATTATACTTTTGAAGCTGGTGACAAAGTGGTCCAAATGGTTATCCAACCAGTAGTATATGCAAATGGTCTGGAAGAGGTACAAGAAGTATCCATTGATAGTGCTAGGGGAGCAGATGGCTTTGGTAGTACAGGCAAATGAGTAGACCATGTCCAATATATGGTGTAGCAATTTCACAAGACTGTGTAGAATGCGAAATAAGAGATTGTAGGAAAATGAAAAAGAAAAAGTACAAAACAATAGTTATAGGTATTGACCAGTCATACAATAATACTGGCGTAACTATAGCAGTTGATGGGAGACTAATTAAGGTCTCCCATATTGATTTTAAGGGTTTGAAAACAAACTCACAAAAGAGAAGAAAGATAGCCAAGACGCTAAATAAAGTTATAAAAGGTGTTAGTGGTAAATCAGAAAATCTGGTATGTATAATCGAAAGGATAAGATTAAAGTCACAAGGTTTTTTGAACATAAATTACATTAAGTCAATAGGTGCACTAAATGCTACAATAGTAGACCAAATGCATCCATCTGACATAAAAGTATATTCTGTTGATACAAGATGTTGGAAAGCACAGGTTGTTGGTACGAGTAAACCAGAAAACAATAAGTATGGTGTACCTCCAGAGAAATGGCCTACAGTTAAATGGGTATGTAGCAAAGGTTTCAAAAGCAGTATACTCAGGGTAGTAAAAGGAAGAAAACAAAAAGGTACATTTGAGAAAAATGGTGTAAAGTACGAATATGATAACGATGCAGCTGATTCAGCAGGTATAGCAATGTTTTGGTTTGTTGGAGATAAAGAAAAATTAAGGGAAGAAAATTAAAATTGCTTATTGATTTATGATTTTATCTATGATATAATAAATACAGATACGAATGATAAAACATTTAATCTAGTTGTAGAGGTAACATAAATGAAAATAAGCAAACAAATGGTGGGAGAATTTGATACTCACAAAGTAGAATTTGATAGTATAAATGAATTTTACGAGTACATCAAAAAGACACCAACAAACAAAGTTTTCTCGGATGCTGATGCAGATGCAAAACGATATGGTAGAAAAACAGCTTTAGCATCACAGAGCACTGAAAGAAGTCATTGGTATGGTACAAGTTCATTTGATGAAGCGGTAGAGCTATTAAAGAATGGTGTACCAGATACATCAGAAAAGCTTACAAAGCTGTTAAAGACCGAGAAAAAGTTACAACCAGTACAAACCATGAAAAGAGTAAATGGTATACAAGGATTTCAACCAATTGTACCTTTATATCTTATGGGTGTACCAAACAACATGATAAGTACACAAATGAAACCAGTTAAACAAAAAGTAGTTAGTTTGTATGTAAGAGTTAGTTATCTATGTGATGTATCAGCAGAGAAGATAGCTGAAGAATGTGTAAAGAAATTCAGATTGGTAACTAAGTTAGAATCACAAAACTACAGAGTAAACTTGTTTCTTTTGTTTGATACTAAAAACAGATGGGATGGCAAGATGAACTTTATGGCATCTATAAAACTAAAGGGAGCTAATGAAAGACTTAACATAAGTAAATTAGCTTTTCCATTAACACATCCATCAATGCAAAGAAGATTGTTATTTAGGTTGGTTGAAGTATACCCAGATATGGTAAGAGGCTATACTAGTGGTTACGGTACAAATGTAGAAGGTAGTGTAGTAGATGCATCCTTTGATGGGTTTGTATTACCAAACTTTATAACAAAAGATGTAACAAAAATAAGTACATTGGAAGAGTTAAAAGATTTATAATTTTTTTTCAATTTTCTATTGACGGACTTTATGGAATATGATATAATTTAATAGAATTAAAAATTAGTATTTCAGAAGAAGAAGAGGTGCAGAAATGTCGAAAGAGCAGCCAGTAAACTTTACAGTTACAGAAATAGAACCTGCAAATGGTACAAATTTCTTTAGAGTGGTTGTAAAGTTTGACAATTCAAGTACATTATATCCGTACATTAGAAAATGCGGAAGAGATTCAAATGGTAACCATATACTTATTATTTCTGGATGCAGAGTTACATTTCATCAAAACCCATTTGATGACAAGTATGTAGTAGATAGCATCACAAGAGAGTATGATGTTAGAGGTTACAAAAGAAAAAGTACAGTGAGCCAATCTAAGAAGTACGAAAGGCTCAAAAAGAAAGCTATTGAACCGCAACCAACAAGGGCAATACGTGATGAAAACAAAGACGAAGAGCCTAAAGAGGTTGAAAAGGTTGAGGAAGAACCAGTAGAAGAAAAGGCTAAAGAGCCTGAAGAGGAAGAACTTAAACTTCCTAAGAAAGTTAGACATGAGAAGTATGAAACAATCAGAGCATGTTTAGATTCCAATATACCTATATATCTTGCAGGTCCAGCTGGTTCTGGTAAGAACTATACGGTTGAACAAATTGCTAGAGAAAATGGTTGGAACTTTTACTATACAAACTCAGTTCAACAGGAGTATAAGTTAACTGGTTTTATAGATGCTGGTGGTACATATCAGGAGACAGAGTTCTATAAAGCATGTACTGATAACGAAGAATGTATTTTCTTCTTAGACGAAATGGATGCATCGGTACCTGAGGCATTGGTACTTATAAATGCAGCTATTGCAAATGGTTACTTTGAATTTCCAAATGGTAGAGTAACTCTTGGTAATGTTCATTTCGTAGCAGCCGGTAACACAGTTGGTTCAGGTGCAGATGAACTCTATACAGGTAGAATGGTATTAGACCAAGCAACACTTGATAGATTTGCAATTATAGAATTTGACTATAGCTTACCTATTGAATTAAAGCTTACGAAAGGTAACAGAGAATTGGTTAACTTTGTAAGAAGTTTAAGGGAGAAAGCAAAGTCAAATGGAATAAGGGCAACATTCTCTTATAGATGCTTAACAATGGTTTCAAAGTTGGAAGAAACAAAATTAAGCATGGAAGAGATTTTGACAATAACCGTACTGAAGGGTATGGATAAAGATACCATCAATACATTAAGGGTATATGGTACAAATAAATATTACAAAGCATTATCTGCTATACAAAATGGATATTAACACCATCAATGGTGTTTAATATATAGTACCTAGAAGGTAAAGTAAACAAAAAAAACAAAACAAATTTAGGAGGAAACAAAAATGGCAAGAAATTATCAGATTGGTGAAGCAGTTGAGATTATCGCTAAAGGAGAAGATGCAGAGGCAATTCAGGACCTTGGTAGAAGATATCCACTGCTGGTTGCTAAGGTAGCAAAGATTGTAAATGGTCCTAATCAGGATGCAGTAGTTGAGATGTTCAGCTATATGCCGGATTACTTATCAGCTAATAAGGTAAATAAGAGCATCAGACAGCAGCTTGGTTTACTTGGTGATGGTGATAAGGAAGATAAGGATGCAGATGATGATGCACCAGTAGAGGAGAAGCCAGCTAAGAAGGAGAAGAAGGAGCCAGTTAAGAAGGCTGCAAAGAAGTCAGATGACCCATATGCTGGTAAGGATGCTATTGAACTCTTCAAGGAGTGCAAGAAGAGAGGCATTAAGGCAGCAGCGAAGAAGACTGCTAAGTTCTACGCTAACCTCTTAAAGAAAGCTGACGAAGAGGCAGCTGCAGCAGAGGCCGAGGCAGATGCAGAGGACGATGACTGGGATGAAGAGGAAGAGGAAGTAGAGGAGAAGCCGGCTAAGAAGGGCAAGAAAGCAGCTAAGAAGGCTGAACCAGTAGAGGATGATGATGACGAAGATGATGACGACGATGACGATTGGGACATCTAATCGGTAAGCATCTGAAAGTGGTTAGAATACCTGTACCTTAAAAACTGAATAACGAATATGTACTTAAAGTAGGTAAAAGAAATTACAAATTAACATAGGTGTTCTTTCAAGAACGCCACGTCGCAAAAAAACAAATTAGTAACTATTAACAATGTAAAACAACAACAAATTGAAACAACAGTAAATACGCTACACTTGAGTTAGAGTTAAAGATTCTTTATATGTATACGGTGGCCGGGGGAACTTATAAGTCTCTCGGCCATTTTAAGTTAGGTAACAATATGACGACAGAAGAATTGTTGAACTTAGATTTCAGGGAACAAAGAAACAGAGATAAGTTGTTAAAAGCACTAAAAATAATACCACCATTGTCCAAGATACCAGATGATGAATTAGAACCATGTCACTTAGAAAAAGCACTACATATAATGTGCAATAAGTATGGTATATTTGTAAGAATACAGCAAGACCCAGTATCTGGTGACAAATGTGATATATGGCATTGTATTATATATAACAGAAAAGACTTAAGTACTTTAGGTAGTATATATGGTATAAGTTTATTTGAGGTGTTTATAAAAACAAACATAGCAGCTTATTCAATAGTAAAGAAGATTAAGAGAAGGGAGAAACGAAAATAAGTGGCAAAGATTAAGATTTACACAGATGGTGCTTGTTCTAATAATCCTGGTCCAGGTGGTTGGGGTGTAGTATTTACAGGCACAAAAGATATTAAAGTATTATCAGGGTTTATGCCCAATACAACAAATAATAGAATGGAGCTTAGAGCAGTGATTGAAGCAATGAGGTACATTCTAAGTAATAAAGACGATTTTGATGATGTTGAGATTTATTCAGATAGTGCTTATGTTGTTAATGCAGTAAATAACAATTGGGTATTATCATGGAAGAAGAACAACTGGAGAACATCTAAGGGTTCATCAGTAAAGAACAGAAAGATGTGGGAAGTATACATCGGTTATGAAAAGTCATTAAGAGATGCAGGTATTAAGTGCAAATTGATTAAAGTAAAGGGGCACAATGGCGACACATATAATGAATATGTTGATGGTGTAGCTAGAAATGAAGTAAATAATGCTAGACTATATATTGCCACAAAATGCAAAAATGGGGGTAATGAATAATGGCAAAGTATACAGATGTAATATACCAGAAATCATTTACAGCAAAGAACATGAAAGATGCATATTTGAAAGCTTGTAAATGGTATGCTTCAAACGTGCTTAGTAAAGATGAATTGCGAGATATACTTGTTGAGTATGTAAAAGAGAAAGATAAGCAATTACCAACTGTTACGGTACGTTTGTTTTCAGCTATTGAAGAATCAGACATCAAGGCTACACATTGTGCTATCTGCAAAGAAACACACAAGAGCTTTTACATCAATGATAATACAAATTGTTCATGGTGTAAAGTGGATGCCTTTGAGAAGAGAGTAAGAGAGCAGCTTAATATTAAAAGGAGCTATGTTAAAAGTAAGATAGAAAGGAACATATATGGTGATTGATGCAATTAAAACATATTTGCACCTTGTACTTAAAGGTATATTAAGTATAGCAAAATATGTATGTAAGACAATTAGATTTACAATTGCCTATATTGTACTTGTTATACTTCTTGTATTTGGTATATCAACCAAAACAATTATTATATGTTTATTGATTCCATTATTAGTATGGATAGTAACATCTATTATTGGTATCTACCTTAATAATAAAGGAATAGGTGAAAGGTTTCCAATACCTCAAGAAAGATTTACAGAGAAACTACCAGATGGAGAAGTAAGACTAAGAAATGATAGACTTCAAGAACTAATCCTATACATGAAAGACTTAGAGGATTGGTTTGAGAACAATGGATATACCAAATAAATAATGATAAGATAATCAAACAATTATATCCCTCTATATCTTCCTAAATCATCCCCAGGAGGAATCCTAATTTCTAGATATAGATTTATATATATAATCAATTGGAATCCAAAATAGATATGATTGGGATTGATATAGAGGGATATATAATAATCTATATCTAATCATCTAATCATATATTGTAATATATCTAAAAAGTGATTTGATTTATTTTATAAAATATATTATAATATATTAGGAAAGGAGGTATAAGTTGAAAGAAGGGCTGTACATTCCACCAGAATCAGAACAAATAGACTGTTTAGATGGTAAATCATGTGAATATGGTATTTGTTCAGAATGTATATTAGGGGTAAAGGAGGTATTAAGTGAGGAAGAAGATTGTAGCTGTATTACTAGCATCAACGATACTATCGGGACATAATGTAACTAGCACCAGTAACACAATTAGAAGTAATTATGTAACACAAAAAGCAGAAAGTGTCACTAGTTACAAAATGTATACAACAACCAGAGTAAATGTAAGGTTACATTGCAGTACTAATAGTAGTATTGTAAAAGTATTGGATAAGGCTGAAAAGGTCTATGTATTAAAAACCAAGGATGGTTGGAGTAGAATAAAAAGTGGTTGGATAAAGTCAGAGTACTTGTCCAAAAGCAAACCAAAGGATGAGTTGTTAGTAACAGAAAGTGAGAGGTATTGGCTTTATCAGCTTGTAGAGGCTGAAGCAGGCATTGAAAGCAGAGAATGCAGAGCATGGATATGTTCTACTGTATTTAATCTAATGGAGTTAGACGGTACTCCAAATGATGTAAAGTCTATGATATTTTACAAAAATACATATTCACCAACATTAGACGGTAGAATATATTCTGTAAAACCAACAAAAAGTACAAAAGAAGTAGTTGACAGTATTTTAAGGAATGGTGTTTGTACTAATGCACTATTCTTTGAAGCAGATTATTGCCATAGTAGTTGGCATCAGACAAGACAAAAGCTCAAACAGATTGACCATACAATCTTTTACAAATAACCTATGGAGGAATGTACAAATAATGGAAAACAACAACTTAACATTGGTAAACTTTGATGCTGGTAACAGAATGCAGGAAAAAGCAGAACGTGAAGGCTGGGAAGAAGATACAGATATGGTAGCATTAGACATGACTGATTTATCAGATATTGCAGATGGTTACAATCTTATCAGACAAGGTTTGGAGAAAATAGCAAATGCTACAGGAGTAAGTTTAGAAAGTGTATAAGTATGACTAGTACAACAGGTGTAAAATATTTACATATTGACTACAGAGACAAATATGGTAATGATTACATTGTACGACATAATGTTAAAGGCAAGAACTTCGTAGTTTGGAGAGGTAATAGCTTTGAACTTGGAAAGCAGATAGCAGAAGAAGTAGCTTGGATAGTAGCAGAAGGTAATGCAAATTTTCTTGATTGGTACGATAATAGGAGGCTAGATTACTTAGCCTCCCTTGGTACTAATGACGGTAGCATTAAATCAAAATGGCAGAGAATCATAGGTCAGAATTTTGGTATTTATAAAGTACTTAGAATTGTAGAAGAAGGCCCAACACTAAGACTATCAAAGCTAGAAGTACAATGTAGAAAATGTAAGACAAAGAAAATAATGTTGTATAAAACAGCTTATGAGTATAAAAACTCTGGAGCTACATATTGTTTTAATTGTCCACCAGAACTTAGAAAGAGGAAAGGTAAAAATGGTAAAAGCAAGAATAAATAAAAATGCTGATTGTATTTGTGATAGCTGTGGCAAAGACAGAAATAATGTTTTGGATATGTACGACATCCTTTTTGTACATCCTAAGACAAATTACAAAATAAAATTAACATTATGTGATGAATGTAATGAAGAATTACTTAACAAAACATTAAAATGTTCATGCTACACCAACCACAGAACCAAAACACAGAAAGATTTGAAGGTTTCAAACGCAAGAAATATTAGACGTCACAAAAACTAACCTTCCATCTTTCTTAGTATATCTTTAGATATACTTCTTTACTAAGACTAAGATAACTATCTTACTTAGTACTAGAGAATAATACTTAGTTACTTAGTACTAAAGACTAAGAGAAAGATATTGACAAATATTTGTATTTGGTATACAATAGAGATATTGATTGGTACTAGATATTTATGATTGGTATACAGAAAGAAAGATTTACATGAACAAAATAAACTTTAATAGTTTTCCAAGTATTTATTGGAGTACTAAAACAAAGATAGAATATTTACAAAGGAGAATTATAGTAGCTGCTATTCAGTATTATGAGTATGACCAATCAATACTAAAAGACAATGAGTATGATGGTTTATCTCACCAATTGGTAGACTTAATAAACGAATCTCCTAAAGAGTTTAAGAAAACAAGATATTATTACTGTTTCAAAGAGTTTGATGGTTCAACAGGGTTTGATTTACCAGAGAAATTAAACAAAGCAAACGATAACAATCCTGGAGGTATGAGTGATTACGATTATTTACATTGTATAGCTCAAATGGTATTAAATGTTAAAGGTAATTGATTTGGAGGTATTAAAATGGCAATTAAAGTAGAGGCTTATGGTACAAGACAGAAGAAAACCTGTTATGGTTGTGGTTCAATGATTTCGTTTGAAAATGAGGACATTCAGGGTACAGAAGGTGCAACATATATTGAGTGTCCTATTTGTGGTAAGAAAATTAAAGCTCATAAAGTAGACAGAACAGTTACAAAAGAAACTGAAGTTGGTAAGAAAGCTAAAGCAGCTTTTGAAGGTGAACCAAAAGAAGAAACATGGAGCTGATGTATGTATGTGCATAAAGAGTTGAATGGTGGTTATACATTTCCCGATAAGGAAAACAGTAAACAACTAACCAACAAAGATGTAATAAACAAGAGGAACTTTAATTCACAGCTCATTGGTTTTGATGTACCAATAGACATTGAATTAAACAACAGTATTATTACTCAGGTATACCATTTTGAGAAAGACAGAGAGCTAGATAAAGTATGGCAGGTATATACTTTACTTGGTAATGGTACACATTTAGGAGATGTACCTTTAAGAGTAGCCTATGAGATTCCTACAAAAGATTTCCCGGTACTTAAAATAGCTGCTATGGGTCTTTTGTATTTCAAATTAGCTCTACAAGAAAGAATGGCATACTACGAAACATTAAACTACGAGTTGTTAGAAAAGACAGATGGTTTATAAAACATGAAGAGAAAAACAAAGTGGTACAGAAAGAACGAGGCTGAGGTCATGAATGACCTTGGTCTTGTACCTACCAAAAATTCTGGTAGTGGTTGGATTGAAAAAGGCGATGGTCAAAACGAAAATGTTATCTGTGAATTAAAGAGTACAGATGCAGACAGTTACAGATTAAACTTATTAGACTTACAAAAGATTCAACATCATGCAAATGTAAGTCATAAGATACCTGTATTTGTTGTACAATTTATAAAAGCAGAAGAGGTTTATTTGATTGTTAAACCAGAAGATTTACAAGATTTGGCAAAAGGTTTGGCGGAAGGTTTTAAGGATAGACAGACAGATACATTCCTAGATATTGACGATGTACCAGATACCAAACAGAAACGTATACACAAAATAAAATCTAGTAAATCAGCGAGGGAAAGATTCCATACAGAAAGAGAAAGCAGATACAACAAAGAAAGAAAGGCATACAGATGATTACATATCAGACAAAAGAAGTAAAAGTTAAACAGGTAGTTAGTTATGGCGGTCACAACATCACAGCAAACGGCTTAATTAACTTAACATTAAAAGCCACCTATTCTGAATTAGTAAATACTATTCAGTGTACACAGATGCTGAATAATGATGTTACTATTGCAGCTAAGATTGGTGGTAAACCAAAGAGTTTAGGTATTTTTAGAATTAAGTCCATCGATATTTCTGGTGATGGTGAAAGTAAGATTAAGTTTACTGGTGACACCAACTATGTAGAAACAGATTTGGTAAATTCCTTACCATTGAATACTGATGATGTAAAGGAATTCAAAGTAATTTATAAAGCTGATGTAGAATATGAAGTAGAAGTAGATGAAGACACTGGTGAGATTGTAGACTAGTACTCCAGCTACTGCGTAATATATACATCATAAATACATAGAAAGGAGAAATAAATGTATAGAGGGAAACCACAATACAAAGAAATTGCTAGAGCACCTGTTTCTGATAGACGAAATCTAGTAATTAGTAAATGTTCTACTGGTGGTTATACCATTGCTCAACAATGTGTCTTGAAAGAAGGCGAAAAAGAAACATATATGTTTTATAAAGGAGCCATTAGTGTAAAAGACTTAGAACATTTATATGGTGTAAGAGATGCAATAAACATTGCAATCAAAAAGGTAGAAGAACAATTGGAAGAAGATAAAGCATGGGATGATGCAATATCTGATAGGTAAACAATTAAGCCTAATGTTATAGATAACTAATTATTTATAATGTTAGGCTTAAAGTATATTGAAATACAGATATTTCTATTATATAATTATTACGATAAGAGATTGAGAGGTAAAAACATGAAGAAAGTGTTAATTAGTATTCCAGATGCAATGTACGAAATTATTATGAAAAGTGGTGATAGTAAGAACTACTTAATTAAAGCTATTCAAAATGGAGAGGTAAAGGAGGAGAAAACAAAGAAAGATGAGCTGTTGCAGAGGATGTAAAGAAAGACATGTTGGTTGTAGAAGAACTTGTGAAAGATTACTGGTACAAAATATTTTAGAACAACCAAAGAAAGAGGAAGAAATAAAACGAAAGGACAAAGAGTTTTTGATTGGTAGTGATATACATTACAGAACAAGTTTAATTAGTAGAAAAGAGTTATTGAAAGACTCACCAGTTAGATGCAAGAGAAGGTAAGATTTGATATATACCTAGGGTCTCACCAGGAGACACTGGTCGAACCCTAATATATTCAAGGTATAAATCTTAGGTAAGATAATTACAATTCAACCTGGATTGACTGGTGGACATGTGGAGGTATATTATGAAATGTGATATTAGGTTATTTAAGTTATTGTATGACTGTTACATCAATGATGAAGATGGTAACGAAATAGAAGTAAAAGCAAATGAAAACTATTGGTTTAAGTTTGGTAACTTTAATAATGGTGGCTGGCCAATGATTTACATACCAGAAAATGATAAATGGTATGATTTTTGTATGTATGATGATGGTACAGCTGAATGAGATGAAAATGTGCAACCAATAGCTGAAGAAATACCAAAAGAACAATGGACTGGTATTCAGGTAGCTAAGTACAACATGTTATTAAAATAAATTTGGATTGTGATTTGAAATACAATAAAATAGATGATATAATCATATTATAAGATGATTTATGGTGATGATTCACCTACAGTACTCAGAGGAGGTAAAACAATGAGTGAAATAGGAGTTATTACGGTTGAAAGTTATTCATGTGTAACAGGTAAAGATGAGCAGGAATGTAAAGAAAAGGTTAAGAAGTTGATGGATGCAGGCAGAATACATGAGGTCATCGAAGAACCTCATCCTAGCAGGCCATCTAACAAGAAAAGTAATTGGGTGGCATATGTTTACTAAATGAGATGAAGCCTGAAGGAGGTAAAATAATGAGAGTTGTAATTAAAGTTTACGGTGTAATGAGGTATCTGCCGGAAAGCGAAGTGGTAGCTAAAGCAGAATACGAAGTCGAAGGATGGAAAGTTATCCATGGTGGCTCTGAGGCAAAGGCAATAGAGGCAGACATGAATGATATTGAGGCTGACCCACATCATGAGTACCTCGTATTGGAGTTAAGTGATGGAACCACATCAACATTCAGGAATTCCTATGTAGACATGTTTATTAAGTAGTAAGGCTGGTAGTCCTTAGAGGAGGTAAAACAAATGAGGTTTAGGATTTTAGACAAGCCAACAGACTTGATGTGCGAATGCATTGTAAATGAAAGGGAAGATGCAATCAAAAAGGCATTAGATTTGTTAGATGTAAGTAGTATACTCGACGAAGAGGCACAGAAGTATGTAGACGAGAACTTTATTATCTACGAAGAGGTAGGTGATAATGTATTTGTAGAAGAAAAGTACATACCTCTGCTAAAGGAGTTATTTGAACTTGGTACAAAGAAGCAGCCATTCTTCCCATACATAAAGTTCAGTGAATATTGTAACTATATGATGAGCATTAAGTTTGGTACAAATGAGGAAATGGACAAAGAGCCATTATCAGATGAAGAGTTCATTGATTGGCTGAAGTACAAAATTAGTATGTATAGCAAATAAACAAGGAGGTAAATAGCAATGAAAGTCGAAGATGCTAAAAAGGTGCTCGAAGAGAACGGAATTGACGTGCTGGATGTCAAAAGATTCACCGACGTGACATACCTGACAGTCGCTAGATGCCACTTGAAGGAGGCATCCGAAATGGTGAATTGCGATGAAGTAAAAGTACGTAGCAGAGCAGCTTTGTAAAGAGAACGAACAGCCTATTATGTTTATATGTTTAAAGTAGACCAGGAGGTAAATAGTAATGAGTAATAAAGAGTTAAGTTTAGCAATCGAGTACATGACAAGAATGAACAATAAGTTTGAATGGAGAGAATGTACAATGGTCGAAAGATTACAGCGTCTTGCAGGTGTACCTTTTCCAAAGAATGTATACAAGCTGATAAATGTTAAGGTAACCAAAAGGGGTATGACATTTATTTGTTGGTTTTCAGAGGAAGAAGTAATGGAAGTCATGGTAAATGAACATTCATGTGATGCTTATGATGTTACAGATGTTTGGAGGGACCTGATTGGATGAAAAAAGTACAAAGTCTACTATCATAGCAGGTATTATAAGTACGAGAAAATGGTAAAGCATGTTTATAGTAAAAGTAAAAGGTTAATTCGTGACCAGTGGGAAGAAATTACAATGACAGATGAGTTTGTCATTGACAAAATAGAAGAGGTGAAATAGTATGAATAACTTTGGTGTATTTATGAGTTATTGCAGACAAGAAGGTACTAAGAAAGCTATTGAAGAAGCTTTGAACCAGGTAGAGGAATACAGCGATGAACCTGACATGGATATGTCTGATAGTGAAGTAAAAAGCTTTAAAGCTTACATCAGACAGGTTTATGGTTGGATGCGAGATATGTGCTTGATTGATGATGAAGGTAACTTCAACGAAGAGGAACTTGATAACTTATGTTTAGACCTTAAAGGAGAATGGTACAAAGGTGACGAGTAGAACAAAAATGAGTGATACAAACAGAATGCCACATAAATGTCCTATTTGTGGTAGATATTATAGTGAACAACCTGCATTAAGTAGGAAAGACAATAAAACTGAGATTTGTAGTATGTGTGGCACAAAAGAAGCATTAAGAGATATGTTGATGTACAATAAATAATTTTCAATTGTGATTTGATAAACTTCATGGTTCCATGATATAATATTCATATAAGATAAATGATAGGTTGAATGGTAAACATCAACCCAAGCTTACTAGGAGGTAAAAAGCAATGAAGAACGAATTGGTGGTTATTTGGACGACTGGTGAAAAAGAAGTACACAAGTACGAAAACAAATCAAAGGCAAGAGAAGCTGAAAATGGTTACAAGATGGCATTTGGTAATCAGGTATGGACTTGTGTTAGATAGGAGGTCCAATACTATGAAGTCAAAATATTACATCGAGTTCTACGATTATAGCTTTGGTTATAGTGCTACATCAAGAATGTACTTACCAATGCCAAAGGTAGAGGTAGACATGGAAAAAGCACTTAAAAAGGTCTTAAAAAGACTTGAGAAGAAATTAGCAAAGGCAGACATTACAATATTTGCAATGCGCGAGACAAAAGAAGGTTTAGAAGATTTAACAATGCATTGGGCATACGAAAACATGAGTCATTGTCCAGACATTCCATTTTGAAAAAGTTTGCCGAAGGAGTTAGTAGGTAAGTAAAGTTAGACTAGGAGGTCAATTATGAGAAAGAAGTTAGTTAAGGGTTTAATGATGACAATGGTATTAGTTACATTAGGTACAACAAATGCAAATGCTAAACCAAGACAAAACATCAAGTCAACAAGAACTATGATGGGTCAGATAGTTGATATTAGCCCAAAGGATAACCTGGTATACATACTTACAAAAGATGGTAACTTATGGTATTTAGTTGGTACCGAAGACCACATGATTGGAGATGTAGTAAAGGTAAAGTTTGATACCAGAAAGACAAGAAAGGTAGAAGATGACAAAATCAAGAAGGTCACATATAAGTACTATTGTGACTATATGGTATTTGGTAGATAAGTAACTGGTATCGACCAGAAAGGATATGGTTAGGTATAACCAAAGGAAGTAAGAAAATAGATTGACTATGATAGATAGGAGGTCCATAGTGACCTCCTTATTCTGATGTTGATAAAATATACCATTGAGATATTACAATTCAACCAGGGTCGACTGGGAGGCCTACATCGATATATGTGAAATGTAGACAATTACCAATGCCTGCGTAAAATCTGTGATGTATAAAGCCAAAATGGAATGGTAAGAAATGGAAAAAGACATAAAAAAAAGAGGTCCCGAAAGACCTCAGATTTCCCCAACCTTTACAATGTCGCAAAAGTGATAAGAGTAGTCATTGTACTTGTTATCGGTTTCCCAGTATTCGTCAGACATCAGATATTCCATAAGGAACATAAGATTCTCACAATCGAACAATCTCTGGTTGCCATCGTAAAAAGTTACTCTGAATGTTTTCATATTACCTCCTAAGCCAAAGGGAAAATGTAAATGGTTATCTGTCTAGGTCGTACCAAGTTCCATCATCGGCAAGGACCTGGTAACAATTCCAGCCTAAGAAGTCAAACCATCTGACTTGATAAAAACCATAAAAGTGTTTGGTAATCCAACCTTCGTCCTCGTCAAAATAAGTCGAAGTGCCGAAGATGAATGTAAGTTTCTGTACTAAGTTGTCCATATTGTTACCTCCTAACCAAAAGGGAATTGTAAGGGTAGATTATAAGTCTAGTTCTTCTGCTATCCTCTCAAGTGTTTCCAAGTCAATTTCGCCATCCTCGTAGGCCTTCTTTGCATCATCGTAGATTGCTAAAGCATTTTTGAACCGCATGCTCTTCTTCCTTGCTATTGTTGCTTCTTCCTGCATTTCAATTTCAAACATATTATTACCTCCTTATTGTGCTTATTGTGGTTAGTTGGTTGATTTGTGAAGATGGGTTTACCTGGAGCCCTAAGCAGGTGTTTTCTAAACTACTTTCCTAGGTTACTTTGTCAATTGGTTACTCAGCCTTTGCTGACTTGATGTTTTTCTTAGCCTCTGCAATGTACTTCTTAAGTGCCTTCTTAGCCTCAGCCTCATTCTTGGTGGTAAAGAGCCTCTTCCAAGCTCTGTTGCCCTTAGAGTTGAATGTCTGGTTTGACCAGATATCAAAGTCTCCCTTGTGGCTTCCGTTGAGCTTTACGGTGCTACCATCCTCCAGCTTTTGTCCGTCAATTTTCCAGGTCTTGTTCACCTTGTGGTGTACCTGCTTTTCAACCCTGATGTCGTACTGGTCGTCTCCATTATTGTCAATGAGGGTATAGGACAACTCATCCTTCTCGCTCTGTACCAAGGTAAGCTTTCCATCGCTAGCTTCCACATTCCAAGCCAGGTTTGCTAATCCTGCTTCTGATACAACGTATACGTCTTCCTTAACTCTTACGAATGTTCCAAATAACTCTGCCATAATAATACCTCCTAATATTTGGCCCACTTAGAGCCCCGGGAAAACCCATCTTTTATGCAATTGTCAAGGTTCGATAGCAGATGCTCCTTTCATTCATCTACCAATTAAGTATTATCTTTATCTTATGTAATAATTATATCACGCCCATTAAAAAAAATCAATAGACAATCTGCAGAAATACACAAAAATACAATCTTTTTATATTTTCAGATAATTTATATAAATGCCGAGATTTATCAGAATATTCTCATAATATAATATATGCACCCGAATTATCAGAAAATATCTATAAAATCACTCTATTATCTAATAAAAATCATTATAAATACAAAGAATCAGAGAATATATCTTATTGTACCACAATTATATAAAATAGAATAAATTATCAGAAAATAAGATATAAATATACTAATATATAGAATATTCTGATTATTCCAGAAAGTAGGAATAATTGTCATACAATATAATAAATAGTACAAGAAATAGAAACAATATAGAAAGTAGTTAGATAATAAGGATATAAGTAAGGAATAGTCAGAAAACAATAATAAATACAGAGAGTTATCATACAATAAAAGAGAATGTAATGAATAGTCTGACAACAATGGAATAAAAGGTATAATGTCTGACAATCTATCTCACCTCTCTACCTTTATCTGACAATTTACTATGTATTGCCATAATTTTCTGACAATTGCTTTTGTTTATGATTGTTTTCTGACAATACCTTTTGCTTTTATTAGTTGTCTGACAATTGTGTTATGTTTCATAAAAAGTCTGACAATGGGGTTGGTTTTATAAAGTTGTCTGACAATTTGGTGTATGGGTATCAAAATACTACTACTGTAAAATGCCAGCTATATAGACTTTTTACTTTTGCCTTGTGTATTGTGTCTGTGTGTTGTGTGTGATGCTTTTTGAATGCTTTTTGATAATAAAATAAATGCACTACTACTTTCACTGCACTGCTTTACTTTTGCCCTAAAAGCAAAAAAATACAAAGAAAATACAATTTATTACTTTTATGTCAGGAGCCATTGTACACAATATACAGCATATATAGCGCCATAAATAGACAAAAATATACACACTAGCAGTGCATGTCAGTGCAAAAAATTTACATTTACCTCTTGACAGATTTTCGTATATGATATACTATATAATAGATAGATAGATAGATAGATAGATAGATAGATAGATAGATAGTAAGAGAAAGATATATATCTTATAACTTTTTTATTGGTATTTATATCTTATCTGTATTACTTATTTATCTATGTATTTATTCTTTAGTATTTATTACTAGTATTTTTAGTATAATAGTATAAGAGATTTATTGTATAATATATTTATGTATTAGATGTATATAGATATATTAGTTTTTAGTGCATATAATTCTATAAGAAAGGAGGAGAATAAAGCAAATGAGTAAAGCTAATATGGAAATATTAGATAAGCTTCTTTCTGATGATGGTTTACTTCTATTAAAGTCCTATGCAAGAGACGGATTTACTTACAAAGACATAGCAGATAGATTTGGTTTAAGTTACAATGTATTCAACGACTTTAGAAAGAAATATCCTCAAATTGAAGAAGCTATTGGTGAAGGCAGGGAACTCACAGACTACAAAGTTGAAAATGCATTATTGAAATGTGCTTTAGGTTACAAAACTAAAGAAGTTAAGACTATCACCATTATGAGATTTGGTAAAGTAGTTGAAACACAGAAAGAAGTTTTAGAGAAAGAGCAGCCACCTAACGTTCAGGCTATTACATTGTGGCTTACAAATAGAAGTAAAGATAAGTGGAAAACTCCTAATAGTAAAAGCTTACTTGATGAAGTTGAAGAAGATTCTACAATTCAGGTTACTGTTACACGAGCTGGTAAAAATGACAGTGAAGAAGATGGTGACACCATGAATGAATCTATTGAAATAAAGAAAGGCGAAGAGCCGGCTAAAGATAGCAGCCCCGTTAGTGAAGATGAAATCAGCGAAGATGATTGGGATGCATTTTTAGCTGAAGAAGATGACTAGGAGGATTTGGTGTGAGAATAAATAAAAAGGTCTCACCAGTGTTTGAAGATTTTGTTTTTAACTGGGATTACGAACGGTACCTACTGATTGGTGGATATGGTTCTGGTAAATCCTACCACATAGCATTCAAAATCATACTGAAGTTATTAGAAGAAAAAAGAAAGTGCTTAGTAGTTAGACAGGTATTTGATACTATCTATGATAGTTGCTATGATTTGTTTAAGGAAATCCTGGACGACATGGGAATCCTTACAGAAGATTACTTCGAGTTTAAGAAAAGAAAGAAACCATTTGTCTTAGCTGGTAAATCTCCGTTAAGGCTTGTGTTTCCAAATGGCTCCCAAGTAATCTTCAAAGGTATGGATAACCCAGAAAAAGTAAAATCTATCAATGGTGTAAGTATAGTATGGATGGAGGAGTGTAGTGAGGTTTCACCAGATGCATACAAAGAGCTTCTTGGTCGAATCCGAACACCAAACTGTACGATGCATTTTATTTTGAGCTGTAACCCTATCAATATTGAGAACTGGGTGTATACTCATTTCTTTAGAATACCAGCAAAAGAACCTGGTGAAGATGAAATCGTATTGATGGATGAAGAACAGCTCTACGAAAAGAAATGTATCGTAAAAGGAGATATGTACTACCATCACTCAGTACCATCTGATAATCCATGGCTACCTTGGAAATATATACGAAGACTTGATGAACTTCGTTATTATGACTATCCATTGTATATGGTAGCTAGATGGGGAAGATTTGGTGTATCTGGTACAAGAGTATTACCTCAGTTTACTGTAGCTAGAGATGCAAGAGCATTTAAGTTAGCTGTAGAAGAATTGGGACCAGCAAATCAGTATTTTGGTTTCGATTTTGGTTTCGAGGAAAGCTTCAATGCTGTTGTAAGTATGAGTGTAGATAGCAAACGAGGTATATTGTACATTTGGGATGAAATCTACAAAAATCATGTCACAGATGATATGATGGCTGTAGACCCAAAGATGTTAGCCTTAAAGAGTAGGTTAGATGGTTACAGAGAAATGGGTTTGAATAAACCTATTGTAGCTGATAACGAAGACCCGAAGGCTATTCAGTATTACAGGCAAACTGGTTATTACATGAGAGCTACCATTTGTAAGCATAATGGCTCAAGACTGAGTAATACACGAAAGATAAAGAGATTTAAGAAAATCATCTGTAGTCCTAAGTGTAAAAATGTAATCAAGGAATTGAGTACACTTGCTTATGCAAAAGATAGTCAAGGTAATACAAAGTACGACGAGTTTAACATTGACCCACATACATTCTCTGCTATATGGTATGGCTTAGATAAAGTAACTGTGGCTGATGTTAAATTTAGAGATTGGCATCATAAAAAAGGTGCATAAATCTATTGACAGATTTTTGGAAATGTGATATAATAATCTTAATTGAAAGTGGCACGCAACTCCTGTTGGGTGTCATTTTGTCGTATAATAAAAGCGTTTATGAAAACAGAAAAGGAGGCAGAAATGCAGAGAGGAATTATCCAAAAGTTGAAGAGTAGAAAGTTATGGATGTCCATTGCAAGTTTCGTAAGTATGATTATGATTTACAATGGTAGTTCACAGAATAAAGCAGCTCAGGTATCGGCTATTATTATGGCTGGAGCATCAGTTATTGGATATGCTATCGGTGAAGGTTTAGCTGATGGCGGTAATAAAGGAAAAAGGTGATGATATGGCACTTATCGTAGGTTCTGCTAGAGCAGATGAAAACTTTAAGTACTCAGGTGGTAGAAGAGGTGACCAGAGACAGACCAGAAAACCTGATACTTCTGGTGAGGTTAGTTTACAGAACTTCTATGTACACCCAAAAGGAATTTATGTATTAAGACCTAAGCTTGCTAAACATGCCAATGGTATTGCTAAATCCGTTGAGGATGCATGTAATAACAAGCATATTGGTTATAATCAGGCTGATAGGTACTCCATTTTTAATCACAAAAGCACCAAGAACAATGACATTAAATCAGATGTAAACTGTGATTGTTCTTCTCTCGTTAGAAAAGCAATCTTGGATGCAACTGGCGTTGATGTTGGAGATTTTAATACAGTTAGTGAAGCAAGTGTCTTAGAAAGTTCTGGTTTGTTTGAACCGAGAAAAGATTACAAAAACGGTATGGAACTTTATGATGGCGATGTATTGGTAACCAAAACTAAAGGGCATACATATACCGTTGTATCTGGTAACCCTCGAAAAGAGGATAAAAAGAAAAGTGAGAAGGTAAGCACAGGTTCAGAAAAGCCTGTAAAGTATGTTATTGGTAAGAAATACTCAGTTAAGTGCTCAAGCTTAAACATGAGAAAAGCACCTGGAAAAGATAATGGTATTGTAGTTGTCTTAAAGAAAGGTGAGAAGTTGACTTGTAAGCAGGTTAAGAATATCGGTAAAGATATTTGGTTAAGCAATGGAGCTGGTTGGGTATGTGCTTATTCAAATGGAAAGGTTAATGTAGGTTAGTATGGCTAATAACAAAAGAGGAGCTTACTACGATACTAACGAAAATGAAGAAGAAAAAGTACTAAAGATAGAGGAATTAACTTCAGCTTATATTTCTGTATATGAAAGAATACCGTATGCACTAATCAGGGAAGAAGTAAGTGATAATAGCTTTATTAAGGAAGAGTTATCATCCATTTGTGCATATTACAAAATCTACAAGATGGGAAAAATGTTCTTGCCAGAGGGTGCTAATGGAGATTACATCCCAGCTAGATTAAAGTATAAGATGTGTGCAAATCTGATAAACAAAGAGGCTAGATTTTTATTTGCAGAGGAGCCAGATGTATCTATTAAGCCATGTGGAACACATGGTATATCGAAAGATAAACAGATTACATCTGATGAATACTCAAGAAATCTAACAATCCTTAAAAATCTGGTTGATACGGTTTTACAGAAAAATAAGTTTGAAGATATCCTGCTAAAAGCAGCTAGAGACTGCTTTATCGGTAAGAGAGTTGCAGGTGTAATAAACTTCAATGAGGATGATGGAGTTACATTTACATTCCTGCCAAGTACACAGTTCATTTTCGAGTATAAGGATGGCAATCAAAATATTTTACAAAAGTTTGTAAGTTTTGTTGTTACAAAGGATAGCTCAAGTAAACAGGAAAAGAGAATTTTCAAGAAAAAGTTTGAGTTGGAAGAGGTTGGTACAGTCAAGAAACATAAGCATGTCGTTTATTTAACAGAACAGGTATACGATGGAACTGGTAAGCTCGTAGAATCAATTACAGAGCATGAAAAGTTAGAGATTGACTTTATACCTGCTGTTATAATTATAAACGATGGACTTACAGGTGAGATAAGTGGTGAATCAGAGGTAGAGCTGTTGAAAGACTACGAAATGTGGTATAGTAAATTAGCTAACTCTGATACGGATGCTGAAAGAAAATCAATGAACCCAACAAAATATGTTGTTGATATGGATGGTACATCTACAAAGGGATTAAGTACAGCGGCTGGTGCTTTTTGGGATTTAGGTTCAGACCAGAACTTAGATGAAAAGCATGTAATGGTTGGTTTACTTGAACCACAGATGAATTACAGTTCAGCATTAAAGACAACACTTGATAGAATAAAAACAACTGGTTATGAGCAGGTTGATATGCCAAACATTACACTTGATGCTATGATGAATAGTATTACAACAGGTAAGGCATTGAAAGCTGTTTATTGGCCATTGATTGTAAGATGTAAAGAAAAGATGAAGGTCTGGGGGCCAGCATTAGAAAGAATGATTGAAATGTTAATTGAGGGTGGTAAGAAATATCCTAATTGCATTTCATATTATGTTAATGAAAAGCTGCCAGATATAGATTTCGTTGTAAAGGTTACGCAGAATACTCCATTACCTGAAGATGAAATTGAGGAAAAGACATCAGACTTGGCTGAAATCGAAAGTCAAACAATGTCAAGAAAAACATATATGCAGAAGTGGAGAGGTTACACCGATTCACAGGTACAGGAAGAACTTCAGCAGATTGCATACGAGAGACAGATACTTGAGGATGCATCCTTTGATACTGAAGGTAATATGCTTGACTTTGAGGAAGAAAAAGACAACGAAACGGAGTTGGATGAAGATACTCAAGGATTTGTTAGCAGGTTTAATGGTGACAATAAGCCATACAATATTATTGGTAAGGGTGATGATTTCGCCAAGGCTGGTAATAATGTATTGAATGGCGATGATACAAAGAAACGAAGTGGTGAAACAAGCTCAAATAAAAATTGGGGTTGGGGTGATAAGTAAAAATGTACAAACCTTTTAATGAGGCTGCTATTTACAGAGATAAGATAACTAAAAGGGAAATGCGGTACATTAGAAAGATTTATAATCAATGGGCTAAAGATGTGAGAGCCGAGACAAAAAGATTAAAGTTGTCAGGTTCTCCTAGCTCTTTGGCTAAACAAAGAGAATTAGCCAAGTTTTATTATGAATTGAGAAATGCAAGTAAGCAGTTGACCAAAGAAATCGAAAGGTCTGTAAATAACGGTGCATCCGATGTAGCAGATGCGGTTGTAAGAACAAATAAAAGATGGTTACAAAGTTTAGGTATGGACACTAGTAGCTTTGAGTATCGTTTATCGTACGAAAAGAGAAGTGCCATAAGTAAAGTGTTGACTGGTGATATTTACAAAGACTATGGTGGAATAAGTAGTAGGGTTTGGAATATTGGTGCTGGTCATGACAGAGATATTTATAATATTATTGCTAGAGGAATAGCAACAGACAGAGATATTGTAGATATAGCTAAAGACATTGAGAAATATGTAAACCCACAAAAGAGATTACCATGGTCTGGCGTAGTACAGGGAGCCAATGGAGAAATAATCAGACTTCCAGTCAAAAACAAAAAGGTTGATTACAATGCTATTAGACTTGTAAGAACAACATTGCAACATACATATCAGCAGGTATTGGTAGAGGTTACAAAAGATAACCCATTTGTAAGCGGTTATTTGTGGATAGCGGCTGGCAATCATCCATGTCCAATCTGTAATGATAGAGATGGAAATATTTATACAGCATCTACTTTACCGTATGACCATCCAAATGGCAGGTGTGAAATAGAACCCGTCGTTGATAAAGAAAAAGCAATGGCTGATTTGGAAGGTTTTTATAAAAATCCGATATTATATCCAAAGTTACAAAAATTCACTGTATGGTAAAATTCTAGGATATATCCACAGGTCTCCAGGGTCCATCGTATTGAATTTTAATTAACTCGATATAGATTTTATCAAATGGGATATAAAAGTCGACCAGGGTCGATTTATGAGATTCAAAAGTTTAATAAATTGTAAGTAAAAGTTGACAATTTTCAAGAAACATTATATAATGATATGAGAGGTGTTTATGCTAGAGGTAAAAGCTATCTGCGAAGACTGCAAAGAGAAGTTTAAGGTAAATAGCGAAACTATAAGTAAAACCACTTTTAAGACAAATGATGGAAAAATCGTAGATGTAGTACATTATGAATGTCCGAAATGTGGAAGAGTACACTATGTACAGATAGATGATGAAAACACAAAGAGATTGTTAGAAAACTCAAAAGTTGTTATGAAACAAGCGATGGTTTACTATTTCAGAAAGCAAACACCGCCTAAGAAAATCAAAACAAAGTTAGAGAAAATTAAGAAGAAAATATCTAGTGCAAGATTGCAGCTTATGAAAGACTATAACAATACGGTCTTTGTTGATTTACAGAGTAAGGAAGAAGTCAATATGCATTTTTCTTTATAAGTGATTGGTAATCGTAACAGTAATAATTTTAAGTGTATAGGAGAAAATAAAATGGGAAGTGAAAATGCAAACAACAATGTTAATGATGTCATGGCAGCTTTAGCAAATGCATTGAATGGAAAAAATGGAAAACATGAAGGAGCATCGGACCAGACTGGTAGTAATTCTACAACTGGAGAACAGAATAAAGTGCCAGGTGAAAGAGTATTTACTCAGGATGAAGTAAGCAGAATGATGGCAAGAGAGAAACATCAGGGTCGAAGTGCAGTTTATAGAGAACTCGGTATTGACCCGGATGATACATCAGCAGTTCAGATGTTTAAAGCTTTTATTGAGGCAAATAAGACAGATGAACAGAAGAGAGCTGAGCAGGAGAAGCATCAGAAAGATGTAATGTCTGATATGTCAGATAAGCTCAAGGCTGCAGAGGCTAAAGCTACTTTGATGCAGGCTGGTGTTTCAGCAGATTACGTTGACGATGCTGTTATTATTGCATTATCCAGAGTTGGTGCAAATGAAAACCTTGACATCGAAACTGTTGCTAAGGACTTAAAGTCTAAGTATCCAGTTTGGTTTGGTGTTACAAACGGCACAGACGGTAAAGATGGTACTGAAGGCGACGGAGACGGAGCATCTGGTACACATGAAGGTGACGGTATGGGTACAGAAGAGGATGGTGATGATAAGACCGCTGGTAAAAAGGGAACAGGTAAGGCTGCCTCTAGTGGTACTAAGACACTTTCTAAGGAAGGTATTTCTGGTATCGGCAAACGTCTTGCCGAGGCACGTAGAGAGAACACAGTTAAAAGTAGTTTTTGGAAGTAATTAGGAGGAAGATATTATGTTGAATAACACAGGTATCAATGGACCTTATACTTACGATAAGCCAGTACAGATTCTGATGAATGTAGAGCATCAGTTATCGGTTGGTTGTATTGTACCTCAGGCCCTTGGCGTAAATGTTACAAGCAATGGCAGAACTTTTAAGATTGCTAAAGCTGGTACACCAATTTCTATTGATTTTTCAAATCTGAATGCTGTAGGTAAGGTACCGGCTGAGGCATCTGGTGGTAACCCTGCTGTAGTAGCAAATGCAGTACTTTTGCACAATGTTGATGTAACCAATGGAAATAACAATGGAACTGCTTTGATTTTTGGATTTGTAAACATCAACCGACTTGAGTCTGATGTACAGGCTAAGGTTACTGCTGGTAATTGCACCGTTGGTCAGGTTTCATTCTTGAATGCATAAGGAGGAGTTGTAGAATATGAGTATTTTTGATTTTATGACAAGTCAGGAATTAACTGCATATTGGGAAGAGCTCGTAAAAGACGAGGCTCCATACCCATGCGAAGAGTTATTCCCGGCAGAGAAAAAGAGAGGTCTTACATTAAAGTGGCTTAAGGGAGCTAGAGGCTTACCGATTGTACTTAAGTCAAGTGCTTTCGATGCAGCTGCTATTCCTAGAGAGCGAATTGGATTCTCTACAATGCAGACAGAGATGCCATTCTTCAAAGAGTCTACTTACATCGACGAGGAAATGCGTCAGGAGTTAAATATGGTGCTTGAGACAGGTAATCAGGCTTACATTGATGCTATCCTTAATCGTATCTTTGATGATGAAGTAAACCTGCTTCGTGCAGCTCGTGCTTCTCGTGAAAGAATGAGAATGATGGCTCTTACAACTGGTGTTGTTGCTGTTGTTTCTAATGGTCAGGCTTACACATACGATTATGGTATTCCAGCTGAGAATAAAACCAACGTAAGTGTTGCTTGGTCTGACCATAAGAACTCAGACCCAATTGAGGATATCAGAGCAATGATTGAGGCCATCAGCGATAGAACTGGCGAGACATGTACTCGAGCTATGACTTCAAGAGCTGTATGGAGACACATCAGGGCCAACGAAAAGATTGCTAAAGAGATTTATGCTGTTAAGCCAATCGTTGGTACAATTACAGACAGCATGCTTGCAGAGTACATCAGCGATACTCTTGGTATCGTAATTGCTGTAAATGATAAGCGTTACAAGGATGAGCAGAAGCAGACCCAGAAGTTCATGCCAGATAACACATTCGTTTTATTCCCGGATGGTGCTCTTGGTAAGACATGGTTTGGTACTACACCGGCTGAGTCAGATTTGATGACAGGTTCAGCAGCCAATGTATCTATTACAGATGTTGGTGTTGCTGTTGTAACTGCTAAGAAGATTGACCCAGTTAACGTGGAGACAATCGTATCAATGATTTGTATGCCTTCCTTTGAGCAGGCTGAATCAGTTGGTATTATCAGTACAGTAACAGCGTAAATATGTATGGGGGTGAGTTTAATATTCATCCCCTTGTTTTCTAGGAGGAATAAAATGGTAGAACTTACAAATGGAGTTGAAACATTTACTGTTCCTGAAGGAGCTGTAGGTGTATACAAGAATATGGGCTTTAGACCAGTTACTGGTACTCCAGACTTAAAGCATGTAGATAATGTTGAAAATGACAAGTTTGAAGATGAGCCGGTTGATTCCACAGGTGATAGTTATTTTGATGAACTTTTGTCAAAGCCAATTTCACAGTGGAACCAGGATGAAATTAAGGAGTTTGCAGCTGCAAAGGGATATGATGTATCAGAGGCTAAGAGCTTAAAGCAGGCAAGGCAGATTATTAAGTCTGCATTAGATGCAGAGTCAATGGCTGAAATGGGTGAGTAATGACTGACATTGAAAAAGTTTATATGGAAATCAGAGAGGAGCAGATGCCCTACTTTGATAATCCAAACGAACAAATAGGTTATTATCTTGAAAAGAATGGTGGAGATGTAAATGCAACTATTTATGAGTTGCTTATATTGAAATCAGAAGATTCCTCGCTATCGCTTTCTGGTATGACAACCCAAGATACATCAAGCTATTTCAAAAGACTCGCTTCAAGGTATAGGAGGTATAATTCAGGTATTCTTGGAGGTGATTAAGTATGTCTTTGAATTTTAAGATGGAGTTGTATAAGATTAAAAGAGAAATAAAGAGGAGCGGTACAGAGTGTACTATTTACAGGGATGTCTTAAATGACTTTGGCGAACCAACTGGTGAGCTTGAAGAGGTTTTGAAAGTAAAAGGATTGTACCATGAGTATAATCCGCATACACTTGATACTTACGTTTATACTACTGGCGAAGAGATTGGTGTCGGTAGAAATAAAAAGACACCACAGATTCTATGTTTATTTGATGATGTATTTTTCAGCGATAACGAAGGCGAAGAAAAGTATATGCATGTAAATGTAGGTGATGTATGTTATTTTGGTAAGGACAAGTATATCTGTACAGGTATAAGGAACTACCAAGAGCTAAATATAGCAGTCGACATATCTTTCGAAGGAGTTGGTGAAGTTGAGAGTAGACATAAAGTTTAAGGGTGACCCAGTAGATACATTAAAGTTGCGAGTGTACAGTGCTAAGGCACAAGGTGCAATTTCCTCTTATGCATCAATTACAGGTAGAGAAATGGAACAGTATGCTAAGCGTAATCATCCATGGAAGAATAGGACTGGTAATGCAGAGATGGGATTACATACAACTGTTACAGCCTCAAAACAAGGTTGGATTCAAAATATACAATTGTCCCATGGCCCAGATGTTTGGTATGGTTACTATTTGGAGAACTCAATGGGTAAGAGATTTGCTATAATTGAGCCAACCATGATGTATTTCAGTGGTAGGGTAGTTAACGAATTGGGTTCCATTTTCAACAATATAAATGGAGTTCAATTTTAGATAATGTAAATGTAGAGTGAGGAGAAATATGGCTATAGACCCACAGACATTTGAGTACGAAGACACTAGGTGGATGGATATATATAAGTGTTTACAACGACATGGATTTGATGTTTATTCACCGGCGCAAAAAGAGGGAGAGTGCACAAAGCCCTATGTCGTTGTAAAGAATGATGGTGGATATAAGCATTTGAATGTAAGCTCTTTTAGACAACAGTATTCGATAATTGTCTGTGTACCAAAGAAAGAGTACAGTAAACTGGATTCAATGGTTATGGCCGTTAAAAAATCAATGAAAGACCTGTATCCAATGATGCGAGACTACGGTCAGATACAACCATCTGCTTATGACGATGTATTAAAGGCACATCAACAGGCAATAGAGTATGAATGTTACATAAAACTTTAATAAAGGAGGAAAATCAATGCCAACGAATAACGTTACAAACGCAAAGAACCAGATTCCTACAATTGATGTAAACCTGGTTACGATTGAAACACCGGCTGGTGAGTATGGTTTCGATACTGCAAACCAGATTGAGGTGGAAGTACAGACAGAGGAGCAGGATGCCGTAAGGCTTGTTGTTAAGGGCAGACTTAGAGCTCAGAAACCGCAGGAGGTAACAATTACAGGTCATCAGATTACATTGCATGATAATGTATTTATTCCAGAGCTTGTAAAGACACTTCAGGGTGGTACAATCTACTACTACACAGATGCTACACATACAGACATTACTACACAGCCTACAGACTTTGGCTTTGCTAAGTACACACCGCCTCTTGCAGGTTCCAACGATAAGGGCGAGGTATTTGGTCTGAATGCATATTCAGCTATCTACAATGCAGCTGGTGTAATTACAGGATATGAAAAGACACATTATCCTAACTGTCAGGGTGTACCTGTTGCTTTCAACTCAGAGGATGGAACATTCCGTGCTCCAGAGTACAAAATCAACTCTGCACCAAACACTGGTGAGGCACCGTATGAAATTTCAACAGTTCCTTCACTTCCTGTACTTATTGGTGAGTACAATACAGAAGGTCCTGGTAAAGAGGTTGTACTTCATACAATCACAAGCAGCCTTTCAAATGTTGTATCTAGTAACTCAGCTGTTTCCATTGAGGACAGAGGTGCATATGTTACAAAGTTAACAGCTAACGAAGGTTATACTGTTGACAAAGTTTCAGTATCTATGGGTGGCACAAATATCACAAGTGGAGCTTATGATGCAGCAACAGGCAATGTAAATATCTCACCTGTAACTGGTGATATTACACTTGCAGCATCAGCAACTATCAACACCTACACAATTACCAACAAACTTACAAATGCTACAACATCAAATGATGCTACAAGCATTGTTCATGGTAATGCTTACAATGCAACCATCACAGCTGAAAGTGGACATACACTCGGTAATGTAACTGTAACTATGGGTGGAGCAGATGTTACTAGTGTAGTTGCTACAAGTGGAGTAATCTCTATTGCTAGTGTAACTGGTAATATTGTTATTACAGCAGCTGCATCTTAATTGAATTTTTAGAAACGTAGTAATTTTATAAAGCTCAGGCAGATATTCTGCCTGGGCAAGCTTTATATTTGGAGGTTTATAATAATGAGTAGAACATATACAGAGAGTGAGTTAATTGCAATGGGTTTAACACAGGAACAGATTGATTCTGTAGCTGCAGAGTCACAGGCAGAGCCTAAGCAGGACACAGGTGTTGTATCTCTTGCTGATTTTGCAAAGCGTGTAGATGATACACTTAGCAAACCGTTAAATGTGACAAGTATTTCAGCCCTTAAAAGACAGTCACTCGGTGAGGTTGTAAGTTTACCAGGTTTCATTGATGGTGAAGATTTTATTGTAAGAATGCGTAGACCATCATTACTTTCATTAGTTAGAAAGGGAAAGATTCCTAACACACTTTTGAATGAGGCTACAGAGCTGTTCAATAATGGAACATCTACAGTTGGAGTAAATGGAAATACACTTGAAGATATGATGGATGTAATTGATATCATTTGTGATGCGTCTTTATTAGAGCCAACCTACAAGGAAATCCAGGATAATGGCATTGAGCTGACTGATGAGCAGCTTATGGCAATCTTTGCTTATTCTCAAAGAGGTGTAAATGGTTTAAGACAGTTTCGTAAGCAGTGATAAAATTCTATCTGTTATAGCTATGTCAAAACTTTATGAGTGTAGACCAAGTTCTCTATTTGAGGAAATGGACGAATACACTGCATATTGTTTTGATGAAGCTTGTTCGTATATTCAGGTGATGATGCAGAACGAAGAAAATGAGCCAAACTTTAAGGTTGAAGAAGATTCTAGTAAACAGAATCACTTTAAGAGTGCACGAGATTTGTATAAAAGTATGGGCTATAACAACGGTAGTTATACAAGAATGATTGACAATTCATAATAACAAAAGAAGGAGGTGTTAAGCTTGGCTATGGGTTTAGGTACAGCTGTTGCATTTCTTACTCTTGATGCTACAGGTTTTGCGAGGGGTATAGATTATGCAGTGGCTGATGCTAGAAAATTGAATACTGGTTTTAATAATGTATCTAATACCGCAACTAAAGCTGGTCAGATGCTTACTGGTGTCGGTAAGGTTTTAACAGCCGGCATAACAGCTCCAATTGTAGGTTTTGGTGTAGCTTCGGTAAAATCAGGTGCAGATTTTGATAAGTCAATGTCCGATGTAAAAGCTGTTAGTATGGCAGCTAAAACAGATATGGATAAACTTTCTACTGCAGCTGAAGATTTAGGTGTTTCTTACAAAAAAGGTGGTAGTGATAGTGAAACTGCATTTAATGCGTTGAGAGCTACCGCTATCAAAATGGGTAATGATACAAAATTCACAGCTAAAGAATCAGCTGATGCACTGTATTACATGGGCTTGGCAGGTTGGTCTGCTGACGAAATGATTTCTGGTATACCTGGTGTCTTACATTTGGCATCTGCAGGTAACACAGAATTAGCTACAACATCTGATATTGTTACAGATGCTATTACAGGTTTTGGTCACCAGGCTGGTGAAACAGCAAAAATTGTAAGAGGAGGTTTCAATAAGGAAATCCCAATTGCTACAAGATTGGCTGATATCATGGCATCTACAATGGCCAACAGTAATACAGACGTAGATATGCTCGGTGATTCATTCAAGTATGTTTCTGCAGTGGCTGGTTCGTATGGTTATAGCATGGAAGATGTATCACTGTCACTTGGTTTGATGGCTAATGCCGGTGTAAAAGCATCACAGGCTGGTACAACATTACGTCAGGGCTTAAAGAGGTTGGTAACACCACTTGATAAAGCAAAGGGTGTAATGGCTAAGTATGGTTGGTCTGCAGCAGATGCACATGGTAAAATCAAACCATTAAGGCAGCAGATTGAAGAATTAAGAGGAATTTTTGGTAAATTAGATATTGAGGTGGTAAAATCTGATGGTACTCTGAAAACAACACAAGAAATCATGCAAGAGTACGGTAGAAAGTTACCTGTAACAGAACAGGAAAAATTATCTGATGCAGTTCAGGTATTTGGTACAACAGCTCTTCCTGGTATGTTGGCTTTAATGAATGCATCACAGGATTCCTTTGATGATTTAGCAAATTCTATTGATAATTCTTCAGCATCGTTTGTATTGCATAATGGTGAGGTAATGACTTACGCCGATGCAATTAAACAATATGGAGAAGATGTTGTAACAACATCTAAGTCTTTTGAAGTGCTTGGAGCTGCTGAAGGTATGTCCTTAATTCAGCTTGATAACTTACAAGGTGATTGGACATTGTTTAAGTCAGCTTTAGGTACAACTAAACAGATTGTATCTGATTTAGCAAATGGTGCTCTTAGAGATTTTGTTCAGGGTTTAACAGACCTTGTTCGTAAGTTCAACGAAATGGGACCGGAGCAACAGGCTATGATTGTTAAGTTTGCTTTAATGGCTGCAGCAATTGGTCCTGTTTTAATGGTTGTTGGAAAGATTATTTCTGCTTTTGGTAAGTTTGGGGCTGTAATAAATGCCTTAAGAGGTATAACTTTCTTTATACCGTTGATAAATGGTATTAGTAGAGGTATTGCTACTTTGGCTACAACTTTTCAAATTGCTTCTGCTGCTGCAGGTGGTGGATTTGCTGGAGCAATGAGTGGAATAGGTACAATACTTACCGGTTTGATTTCACCAGTTACAATTGTTGTAGGCGTTATTGCATTGTTGGTTGCAGCATTTGTTCATTTGATGAGGACGAATGAAGAGTTTAGGAATACGGTTATTGGTAAGTTTAAGGATTTAGGTTCTAAACTGCAAAAGTATCTCAATAAAATTGTAGATGCTGTAAACTCAATGGGATTCCACTTTAAGGATATAGTTGAGGTAATAGCAGCAGCATGGGATGGTTTAAGTAAATTACTTGCACCAATTTTGCAGGGATTGATTACATCCATAACAACCGTAATTGATTCTATAGTACAACATGTAACGGCTATTGTTGAGATAGTTACAGGTGTAATTGGTCTAATAAAAGGAGTTATCACAGGTGATGGTGAACAGATAAAGAAATCATTGAAAGTGTTACTGGATGGTGTTGTTAACATGTTCCAGTCTATGTTAAAGTTTATCTTAACACCTATCTTTAGTTTGTTTGATGTAATTAACAATATATTTGGTACTAAGTTACCAACGTCATTAGATGGTTTTGCTAATGTAGCTAAAGGTGTAATAAATGCTATAGTAGGAGCTTTTAATAGCTTTGTTAATTTTATGAAATCAATACCAAGTAAGGTATCTGGTGTAATAAAATCAATTGGTTCATTTTTCGATAAAATGGCAACGAATATAAAAGTTGCTATATTGCAGGCTGTAAACAATGTTAAGAATTTCGCACAATCCGTAAAGGATGCGGCTTCTAAAATTGTAAGTGATTTTGTAAATAAAATTATTGTTGCATTTTTAACATTACCTAATAAAATAGGTGCTATTATCAGAACAATATTACATGCTATTGTATCATTTGTTTCTGCAATGGTAAAACATGCGGCTAAATTAGGTACTGGTTTTGTAAATGGTATTATAAATCATGTAAAATCATTACCAAGTAAAATAAGTAAAGTTGTAAGCCTTGTAATTTCAGTTGCTAAAAAGTTTGTGAGTAACATGGCAAGGAATGCTATCAGTGCAGGTAAAGGTTTTGTAAATGGTGTTATTAGTTTTGCAAAACAACTTCCTGGAAAGATAGGTGGAATTTTAGGAAATGCAATTGCCAAGGTTGTAAAATTTGTTACTAACATGGTTAACAAAGGCAAGCAGGCTGGTAAAGCATTGGTAACAAACTTTAAGACAGCTGCTATGGCTCTTGTTTCTACTGTATCAAGTATTGGTACAAATATCGTAAAGGGTGTATGGAAGGGTATTTCTTCCATGGCCGGTTGGTTTAGTGGAAAAGTAAAAGGTTTCTTTGGTGACATGGTAAATAGTGTAAAGAAATCACTTGGTATTCATTCACCATCTAGGGTGTTTGAGAAACAGGTTGGTTTGAACATTGTTCTTGGTGTAGCTAAAGGTATTACAAACAATGCTAAGAAAGCCATTGATGCAGCTGGTATGTTGGTAAGTAATGTTTTAAGTACTACTCAAAAAGTATACGATAAACAGTACGCATCGATAAGTGCATCAATAGCAAAGACAAGCAAAATGATTGAGGCTGCTGAAAATAAGTTAACCAAGAAACTTGGTAAAGAGCAGACTAAGAGAACTAAAGCACATTTGGTAGAATTAAGTAAAAAGTTAAAGAACCAGAAACAAGCATTGAAAGATTTGCAAAATGTTTATTTACAGTATTGCGAAGACCAACTTAATGACGAGATGCAGTTGTATGATTATTCTAATAAGCAAATTGTTGAGTATTGGAAGAAAGTCAGAAGTCACCTAAAGAAGGGAACTGATGCATACAAGAGAGCATCTGAACAAATTAAGCAGGCAAGAGTAAAGATGTATGCCGAAATGATAACAGAGGCCGAGGCTAATCTTGAAAAGATGAAAGAGCAGAGAGAGGTTTCTTTAGCAGAAGAGGCAAAATACTGGGAAGGCATAAAGAAACATTGTTTGGTTGGCTCAAAGGCTTATAACGAGGCTACTAAAAAGATAAATGATGCTAACAAGCAGTTAGCTGATAGTGCTGATGAAGCATTTAAGACTTTAGGTGATGGTTTAGCAAATGTAATACAAGATACAAACGAAAAGATACAGGGTGTAATAAAAGAATATAACGATACAATTCAATCTACAAAAGATACGTTGATGGGATTGGCTGGTTTATTTGAAGAATTTACACAAGACGAGGCTGTATCTGGTGAAGATTTGTACAACAACTTACAGACACAGGTAGATGGTCTTTCAAATTGGAATGCAACAGTTGATAGGTTATTCTCTAGTAGTTTACCTAAGGGTTTGATTGATGAACTTGTTGCAATGGGACCAAAAGCTGCTGGTAGCATAAACAATCTGTTAGATATGACAGATGAACAGTTATCCAAGTATGTTGAATTGTGGGAAAAGAAAAATAAAGAGGCACAAGATGCAGCTTTAAAGGTAGTAGACAAAGATAAGTATGCTGAACAAATAAAGACATACATTGATGAAGCAGGTAAACAGGTAGATGTTTTACTTAAGGATTATAATGATGCAATGGCTAAGATAGGTCTAACATCTATTAAGGCTGGTAAAGATGCATCATCTAATTTCACTAAAACATTTAAGAATGCACTTAAAACGAACTTAGCTAATTCTGATTTTAGTTTTATTGCTGATACATTGGCTAATCAAAAGTTTAGTAAACTCGGTAAGACTGTTGCTAATCCTGTTAGCAAATCTGTTGTAGATGGATTGAAAGATGGTATTACAAAAGCAGTAAAAACTGTTTCAGATATGCCATTAGCTACAAGCATTTTACAGAATGCTATTTCAGCAGATGTTGATATGGTAGATACATCAGGCTATAAGCAGGTTGGTAATGAGGCTATTGATAATGTTGTAAGTGGAGCAAATACAAATAGTCCTAAGTTAAATTCAGCAATGAATACAATTGGTTCAAGTTCACAGAATAGTCTTATAGGTGGAGTAAAATCTAAGGAGTCAGCTGTTAATTCAGAAGGCTTTAATATTGGTATGCAGTTGGATATGGGAATTGTTAGAGGTATAAATGCATATGTAGGAAGTATAATTTCAGCAGCTGTAGCAGCCGTCGAGGCAGCCGTAGCAGCAGCAAGAGCAGCAGCTGATATCCATTCACCATCCAGAGTATTTGAGAGGCAGGTAGGTAAATGGATGCCACTTGGTATAGCTCAAGGATTTGTTAAGCATATGCCTGAGGCTACAAATGAAATGCAAAAGTCAATAGATAGTGGAATAAATTCATTAAATGCAAATATGGATGGCGTATTCCCAAATGTTAAGAATATAGGTGAACAGGTAAAGGATGCATTTAAGGATGTATCAGAATGGTTTGGAGAGGTAGCAAGAAATGTAGATAGTGTAACAGAAAACATGAAAGAAAATCTTAAGGATGCTGTTGATGTTACAAAGGGTATGTTAAATAATGTTTATGATGGTGAAAATAATGCACTGAATGTTTTAATAAGTGGTAAGAATACAGAGACGGAGCAGAATGGTAAAAAGGGTAGTGATGTAAATGGAGTTAATAACAGTACAACAAACAACAACAATACATTTATATTCAATAGCCCTAAGCCAATCAATGAAGTACAAGCCTCTAGGTTATTAAAACAGACTACCAGAGATTTAGCTGAAGGGTTTGAATAATGGAGGTGCATAATGGTGCAAGACATAAAGTTGAGAAATAATGTATTAAAAAGCGATTTACCACTTAGCATGGTTGATACAGAAAATTATATTTTAGATTCCGTTGATTGGGGTGTCATTGAGGCATCCCATCAGGAATATAAGTACATAAATCAGTATGGTGTGACAATTGTAGGACATACACTCGGTACTAGAGATGTAGAGATTAAAGGATGGGTTATTGCATCGACCGATGCAGAAATGACAGAAATGAAAAAGCAGTTAAACAGATTCTTTAACTTGTTTCATTTGATTACATTGTATTATTCATCTTATGCATTAGATTTTTATTGTCAGAAAACAATAAGGTATGGTACAGAAGAAAAAGAAAACAACAATGTTATTTGTCATTGGGTTGTTGATGGAATAGCTCCAAATCCATTTTTTAAGAAGGTGGTGGACAATGTATATGAACCATCTAAAGTTGTTGGTATGTTCCATTTTCCGTTCCATAAAAAGAAAGAAGAAAATGTGGTATTTGGTAGAATCATAAATACAACAACATTTATGGTTTATAATACAGGACATGTACCAACAGGTTTTAGGGTAACATTTCATGCCAGAGGTGGAAGTGTAGCAAACCCAACTATAATGCATGTAGGCAAACAAAAGTTTATAAAAATAAACAAAACGTTACAGCCTGGTGAAACAATTGTAGTTGATACAAACAGGGGAGAAAGGTCAGTAACTGGTATAATAAATGGTGTTAGGACAAACCAATTTGTAAGTAAAGACATAGAATCTACATGGATAATGTTAGATGTTGGCAGAAATGTAATGCACTATGATGCTGATAGTGGAATTGATTTGTTAGATGTAACATTAGAGTTGAATGACATGTATGAAGAGGTGCAAGAATGCTATTAGAAGTACCAGAAATATCAATATTTGTATATAGAGTAACTGATGAAGCGATATCGTTAATTGGAGAAGTAAACGATGCATCATCTGTACTATATACAAAAAGGTTTAAGGGTTATGGCACATTAGAGATGTATGTACCGTTAACAAATGAAAATGTTCAGTATTGTAAAGTCGGCAACATGATATGTATAGGTTCAACTGGTAGGTATTGTTATTTTATCTTAGGTATACAACCACAAAAGGATGAAAATGGATTTGTAAAAATAAAAGTTGTAGGTAGAAGCCTTGAATATATATTGGCTAATAGGATTTTGTACACAACACATAAGTATACAAATAAAGCATTGTCTTATGTAATGTATAATATGGTAGATGTAAATTTTATATCTGTAACTGATAGCAAAAGACGTCTATCGCATCTTGAGTTGGAACAAGGTGCATATACCAATTTGTTTGGTCCAGTGGTTACATTACAGAGATTAGGTAAATCAGTAAAAGATAGAGAAGATGAAATTTGTGAAAACTATAAGTATGGTTATGAGATTTACTTTGACATAAAAGCACTTAAGTTTATCTTTAGAGTGTTACAGCCAGTAGATAAAACATACAATAGTGGTGTACAACTTCCAATTATATTTGACACAGAGACAGATGACGTGTTACAATCTACTTATAACTATAATGCAGAGGCAGAGAAGAATGTAGCTCTAGTTGTTGGAGAGGCTCAAGATAGTACAGAAAAAGATATAAAAGTTAGGGCAAAGGTAGTAGTAGGAAATGATACATTGGCAGGTTATCAAAGAAAAGAAATGTACATAGATGCGAGAGACTTACAATCAGAATCAGAAAATGATAGTGGTTCTGTAGAAGAAATGTCTCAGCATGACTACGAAGAGTTACTTAGAAATAGAGGGTCTGTAAAACTATCTGAAAATGCAGTGGTTCAAACACTAGAGGCTAACATAAGATATTATGGTTCGCAGTATGAGTATGATGTAGATTATACAGTTGGTGATATAGTTACAATAGTAGATAGAGATATAAACGTTATGGTAAATGCAAGTATATCAGAGGTTGAAATTGCCTATAGCGATACTTACGAAATAAGATTAACCATAGGAACTGGTGTACCTACAATTTATTCAAAAATAAAAGCAATGCTATGATAGGAGGTGCATAATGGGTATAGAATCTTCTGGTTTCTTCAATTCGGAATACGATGAACAAAATGATAAATGGGACAGAGAGTACTCAGCAGAACAAATTGCTGAATATTTTGCTAAATTGGTTAGTAATGGTGTATTTGAGGGAGGCTTACAGGTAAAGCAAAGCTCAGATAAAACACCAACAATGCATGTAAAGGTTTCTGCAGGTAATGCAATGATAAATGGTTATTGGTATACCCTGTCAGAAGAAAAGTTTTTTGAAGTAAATGTAAATACTACATTAAACTCTAGGGTTGATTGTATATGTTTGCAGTATAACTTCAATAACAGAGAAATTAAATCTGTTTATCACGAGGGTGTAAGTACACCAACCAGAAATAATGAAATGTACGAACTTATGTTATGTACAATTTCTGTTGGACCAAATGTAACATCAATTACACAATCCTCTATAACAGATAAAAGGTATGATAGTACAGTATGTGGAATAGTTACAGGTTTGATTGACCAGATTGATTTTGACGAGGCATATTCTCAATTCTCTACATGGTTTAATGAGTTTAGGGGTAGAATGGAAACTGATGCAGATTCACTGGCTGTTAGAATAAATGGTGTAATTGTTACAAATCAGTTAAAGTTCGACACCTGGATGAACCAGGAAAAGACAGAGTTTGATACGTGGTTCGACACGATTAAAGGTATTCTTGACAAAGATACAGCCGGACATTTACAGCTTGAAATTGATACATTACAATCTACTTTATCTGCATTTGAAACAGAGGTACAAGGTGATGTATCAGCTATCAATACTAGATTAGGTAAAGAGTTAA
>Ga0326511_10000130_pt1 | contig 57816 bp, 67 predicted proteins | sample 0_2496_0518_D_FD_203701 | JGI IMG/M metagenome (GOLD analysis project Ga0326511, IMG submission 203701) | Bovine rumen microbial communities from UC Davis, California, United States - 0_2496_0518 | ecosystem: Host-associated > Mammals > Digestive system > Stomach > Rumen | place: USA... | reverse complement strand
AATATTAGGATACCTTGCAAATTGTTTCAGATTGCTATCGTTAATTACAACAGGGATATTCCAATCGTCAAACACTTCGATTAACTCTTTTACAGTCATAACAACCTCCTTTAAAATCAGCCTTTTATATTGTCCCAATTTATTTTACTCCCACAAACGCCACAGTAATAAGGATGATACCAATTATCTATCGGCTCTTTACACCTCGGGCACTCTCCATGAAGCCATAAACCATATTTAGTTTGTACTCTCTGAACCCTTGTTGGAACATAATGAGATAATGAATACATTTCATCTATATCCTGTTCGGGAGTATTAATTTTCTTGCCAGTCCTCATATCTGTAAATGGTTTAAAATTTTCATATAACATATTAACCTCTTGATTTAAAATAAAAACTTATAGTAGACGGACAGCTACCATCAGATTTCCAAAATAATCCATTTGAAAACAAATCGGCATTTTCTTTTACAATTCTACTTATAAATTTATTAAAAATATTTTTACTACTTCTCCACTGAAATACAATTTCATTTTCCCATATTGTTATAGGATATACTGTTGTACTACTCCCCGATAACCAATTATATTTGTAAAGATATTTTTGCGTTAATCTTTCCCTTTTAAAATCTTCAATAAATTTATCAACACGCCCTTTTGTTGGATTGTTCATTATTAACCTCCTAATATATACTTTAAAATCCGTCTTTTATTTTATGTTTTTCTTCCGCCTAACTAAGCAACAATCCCGACTAAACAACAACAGAAGTCCAACAGGAATAGTAATAGCTCCGAAAGTAACATTACCAATAATAATTCCTGCAACAATCGTTCCTGCAATCAATCCTAAACCAGAAAACCTCTGAACACACATTATGCGCATATGCTTTTTTCTCTCTGCAGCTTTAATCTGACGTTCTCTTCTTCTTTTTCTTTGACGTTCCATAATCTCCTGACGTTCCTGCTCTCGAATGTCAAACTCAAACTGCTCCAAATTTAACAAGTGCCAAGATTCCCCACGCTCATAACATTCCTGATTGATTTGCTCTCTAATGTTGATAATCTTCCTTGTTTGCGTTGTTACAAGACTATCTACTGTTGTAATTTTCTCCGCTGTTGAATACATTGTTACCCTCCAAATATTTAATAACTATAATCGTAATCGTCTATAGGATATTCCTTATTATATTCTTCATTAAACGCTGCTATTGAAGATTCAGGGATATAAGATTCTCCATCAAGCCTAAACCTATTATCATAAATCATACGCTTTAACAAATCTTTTGCTTTATCGCTATCTTCACTTAATAAAATATCCAACTCTTTTTCATTTAAGTAAAGTGTTGCTCCAATCCTACACCAGAGTTTCATTACTTATTCCTCCATTTTTTACTTTCTTCAAGATACTTTTTAGCTTCTTCAAGAGTCCCATAAAACCTTTGCCATTTTCCGTCAATCAAGATTAATGTATATCCCCACATATTAATATCTCCTTTACGCAATCCAATCCGCTATGTATTCGGTCATAACATTGATAATCTCATCTTTATTCTCCGACACAAGATTATAACCATTCTGATTGTAATTCTCTCTAAACTCGGTCAAAATATTATCCATATACATTTCAGCACAAGCCCTCGGATCATCATCAAACCAATTTTCGCTTGCATCTCCGTCAAATGAATAGACAACTTCACCATTGATACACAAGTTATGCTCATAATAACCTGTTATCATTTCAATAACATTAGTCTTTGTTGTGGTCATATCCACACCTCCATTAACACAAATCCGACCACATAAAGAGGTCAAATTCATTCTCGTTAGCCTGTTGCAATCCGCAACTATCCCACAATTCCATCATTTTCATATCGCCCTCATAGGTATCAGGCAATAAATTTTCCAATAATGCAATCGTAGTCCAAATTGCTTTACACTGTAAACAATGAGGATTCTGTTCCATATCATTTACTGTTCCATTCCAATAATCTTTATTATTACGAATAGTATCAATTAATTTTTCCATTAACGTATTTGCTACGATAATGTTTTTAATATTAAGTGTTCTTGTATTTGTCATAGTTTATTCTCCTTTAATTCTTTAATACTCTGCCGAAAAACGCCTTTAATTCGCTCGTAGAGTAGTCTGTAACGTCCTCAGTACCACCATTTACTGTTGCATATATCCTACCGTCTGTAACGGTGTAGGGGATATTCAATCCCCATAACACCATTTCCAGAGTTGAAATGCTACTTGCATTTTTAACTTTCATTCCTGCAAAACCTCATTTCTATTTTGCAAGTTTTGATTTTCAAACTTGCATTTTAATATATTTTTGTATGTTCTTATAAATTTCCATCAAGCCGCATATTCCTTAACAATACTCTCTTTATCTCTGCCCTCAGAAATACGCATAGGAACAACCAGATTGATAAAATCTCCACCAAAGATCACAATAGGATTCATCCTGCCGTATGCTCTCACTGTGTAATCAATCCCCAACTTGTGATAAAGGCTCAATGCGGTATGCAAGTATTTAGGGTTTAATCCGATCAGCATATCCTTATCTATCCTGCCTTTAATCTCCACTTCGTCAGTAGTAGTATAATTTGCGCTCCTGTAATCGGTCAGAATAGCATAATCAGAATAACCAGCCATGACACAAGGCGTAATACATTTGGCATTATTAAACTTGTCATATTCCTTTAACGTGTCAAGGAAAGCTTTTGTATCGGCAAACTTAAATTCAGATAAAGCATCTTTTGTAGGCATGATTTCTTTCCAATCAATAAATTTTCCGTCTATCAATCTACATACATACTTGAAATCACTACCAATAAACGCAACGTATTTTCCATTGTTATACATTGTAATAGGCTCGTGATTTTTGCCAATCAGCTTTGTCAAATCTCCGTCTGCTCTGCCTGTAATCGTGATGTTGGTTGAATTATCCGACCAATAATCAACCGTCTTAATAGTCATTTGAAATCCGTCTATAGTACAGATAGATTTATTTGTTGAATTAAAATTAAATCCTTTGAAAATCGGGCGGCTATCACTAATCATTTTAGTCTGTCCGATAATCTTCATATCTTCGCAGAATTTCATACCATCAGGAATAGTCATAACAAGATTTTCCGCACAACAATCCATATAGGGAATATCAACAAATTCTCCGTCTGAAAATCCGCACACTTTACTTTTCTTTTTATCGTTCTTTGCGCTCACAACAAAATTGTCGTTTACTTCAATATGGATAATATCTTTAATCATTAAGATTTTTTCCACATCAACCAAAGTAATACAAACTGCTCCGTCCTCAATAACTGTAACGTCATTAATATAGACAGTTGCGTAAACATCACGATCATTTGAATTGACCGCAGATATAGCAACTTTATTTTCCGCAGCTTTAATTAAAACTCCCTGAAATGCAGGAATATATGCTTTTTTGTCCACCAGTGCAGATACCCTATTGATTGCATTTTTCAAGATTGCATTAGCAATCGTAATTTCCATTTTTGACATAGTTGTAACCTCCTGTTAATTAAATATCAGCGTTTTTATAATCAAAATCCATTATCTTGTTTAATACTCTAATTAATGCACGAAAATAATCTTTGTTATACTGATTTTCCGCACACGCCTTGAGATAATACAAGCCCAACTCAACTTGCTCATTTAACTTGTCAAAATCGTCCATCTTGTCTGTACCTACGCCATCAGGTTCGTTAGAATCGGGATACCATAAATCCTCTTTATCCGTAATTCCTAAAGCTAAACAACAAAGATATTCCGATAAATCTTGTATATCAATATCGTACATATTCGTATTTTTTGTGTTAATTCCAAAAAGGTTAGCATTTGTATTCTCCATTTACTTTTCCTCACTTTCCTCATTTATGTCAATCTGCATAATTGTCCAGTACATATCAATCTCTTTGAATCTTGCAGATATAGCATCAATACTTACTACATCGTAGTTATAACTCCCATAGTTTCCAGACTCAACACCAATATATTCTTCATCAGTTTCGGTATATCCTCTATTCTCCATCTCATGCAACACATCACGCTTCATTGCATCTGTTGCTTCATTCGGCTGATCGTATGTGCCAATTCTGTAGAAATCTCCATCTGAAAAACAAATAACCAAATATTTAATAATCATTATTCTTCCTCACTTTCTGTTAATTCTCCGTCATCAGAGAATGCTCTACACCCAGCATTACACTCAATATCAGTCAACACATAATCCCATGCAGTACCGTAATGAGTTACACACCAAAGGTTAATATCAAATTCTTCATTGTAAAGAACAATCTCGTCTGTATCTTCCGCAAGAATCCTTGTCCCTTCATCAGAAACAATATAATACTGAAAAATATCATAATAATGTTCTTCGTTGAGATATTCAATATCCTGCTCAATATCTCTAATATGTTCTTCGATTTCAGAATAGCGTTCAGAATACTCATCAAGATTTTCCATCTCATCTTCTAATTCTTCACGCTCCTGCTCTAATTCCTCAATACGCTCATCACGCTCATCAGGGCTATATATTTTTCCGTCATTATCCTCATAGTAGTATTCACTACCAGAGTATGTTTCCCACATATAACCCAAAGACTGTAATTTTCCGTAAATCTCATTATTAAGTACGGCATCAAATGCTTTTGCAAGTGTGCCATAATCTACTCTGTTATGTTCCAAGCCATAATCAGAAATTTTGTTGCCATAAAAATATTCTCCATAAACCAGTCTTGACATAATATTAACCTCCTTGTAATTAGTATTCGTGTTTTGAGTATTCAGCATAGCTAATCAATCCGAGTCTATACTCATCTTTATATGTATACCAAAAGTATTTTCTCAAATCTGCAAGTGTGATTTTTCCGCTTGTCAAATCCTCAAAAATCTGCTTTACATCATCATCAGCATTAAAGCGTGAAATATCTAATCTAAATTCTTCACCACTCTGAATCCAATAACCAACGGCATTTTGACAAATAGGATATGCACCAATAGTATAGTTTTTATCTACATTCGGATAATCGGCTCTCCAGTCCTCTAATTGAATATGTGTACCATCAGGCATTACAGCTTTTTTGATAATCTCCATTGTGTTTACCTCCTTAAATTTTCCGCTCAAACTTCCGCAGCGTTCAAACGTTGCAGAAAATTTTCCACCAGAGAAAAACCAATCACTTTTTTAGGCTTGTCAATACTCCTGTCGATATAGCCTTTATTGTCAATCAGATTAATATATCCTTTTTTCCACAATTGAATTGCGGATTTCCTTGTATTGGAAATATCGCTTTGATTTCTCCCCAGCTTTTCACACAAGTTTGTATATCCCCCGATAACATTGTTATAATCAGCTTTAGCAAGGCACAAAATGATCTCAACCTCAATTTGCGAAAATTCCTTGTAGAACTTCATGCAATAGTCCATGCAAGATAGTAAATTAGTGTTTGTGTTCATTTTTCCGCTCCTATTCTCTTGTTTTAATAGTCAAGTGTCTATAATGCTTGATATTTTACATTATAGCGCAGATTTCTATATTGTCAAGTGTCTATTAAAAAATCCTTACCTAAATACGCATTTTGTGCATTTTATCAACCAAAATTTTCTTTGATTAGCTCAATCAGGACGTATAAGAATCCTATAACCATACCTATCAAGTTTTTCACGCTCCTTTATTAAATTTTCCGCGCCATCAGTTTTATGCTTATTCTCCGTCATCATAAATATTAATATAGGCATCCCAAAAATCCCATGCTTCTTTGCTATTATCAAATTCATACATTAAATATCCGCTTGTCCATGCAGTTGTCGCATATTCTTGATAGATAAAATATTTTCCATCATCATTTACAGTAATATAGTTATCTATCAAACAGCCTTCTACATAATCAAGTATTTCTTCACCATATTTTTCCGATAAATCAGCTTCAGGAAAAGAGTATATTTTAGTTTTTGTCATTGTGATACCTCCGTCAAATTGCTATAAAAATTCCATCATAGGAAATATGTAGTGTTTCGATTTTCTTATAGACAATATTATTGTCATTTCTTCCGCAATACGGTTTTTTCATATAGTTGTATAAACCATAAACTTCACCATCATAAACCGCAGAATATTCTCCGCTTGCGCTTTTCGTGCAAATGCGTATTCTTGCGTCATAACGTGCATTTTTTACAATGTCTTTTACTTTGTATATCTCGTCAAGTAATACAGTCATTTTGTGATACCTCCTTAATACATATCAATAAATGATCCTCTATCAAGCGAATATCCGCTTGCCTGTACTATACGCATAACATAACCTCTATATGGTTTATATAAGCGCACAATAACAAGATGGTTTACGTCTTGCATATCTACATCAGAATAATTTTCCGCTTGCTCAAAATCAACACGAGCATTGCAATTGCGACAATCAATATATACGCCATCTTTATTACCTACTAATGTTACAGATACCGCAGCTAACCGCATAAGTTTATCAAAATCAATTGTTGTATTTTCCATTGTTGCGCTCTCAACTCTTGTATTCTCCATTATGTTTTACCTCCTGTATTCTCTATAATTTTTCCGCTTGCAATTCCTTTTATAATACCTCTTATTTCCTCTAAAATCGCCCAGAATAAAGCGTATTATATCAGAATGAAAAGTATTAATAAATCTATAAAAAAGGCTTGCAAGGGCTATGAGAAGCCCTGTTGCAAACGTAAAAGTAAATACTTTGATAAAAATTGAAATTGTCATTTTATATGCTCCTTTTGTGTTTCATGTGCAAGTTTATATAATTCTTCAATATTTTTCCACTTTAGCATAGTAGGAATATTATAATTCCCTTTTTTATTCTCGTTATGTTCCTCCAATGGTGTCAGAATAGCAAATTTAGTTGCTTTTAATGCGTATTTTTCTATATCTATCATATACGCAAATTGACTTTTTCCGCAGTTTCGCATATTGCCTTTAGAATCAATGCTATACTTTACAACTCCCATTGCTCCGGTATCACGTTGCCAAACACAGCGAAAAGCATATCCTGTTTTATTCTTTACAACAAATAACTCATTGCCGGATGATATATGACGATATAAACCATCTTTATCTGTTTTTCCTGTTTGGCAAAAATTCTCCGATAAAATTTTGCCTATATACTCATAAAGTGTCATGTGTGAAGCCTCCGATCAGTACAAACAAGGAAAAATTTTTCCAATTTCTTCATAGCTGGAGCAGATTTTACAATTTGCCTTGAAATAGTTTTCTATTCCATTATGCAAACAATGCTGAATCAGATCAATGTCATATCTGCCCGTATAATCTCGCCCTTGTTTATATAATTTAATTGCAAAATCTCGTAATTGAATTACAAAATCAGCTATTAAAAAATCATTTCCTTTGATTTCTTCGTATTGCTTTTTGAAATTTGTACAATGACTAAATGCAAGGTTATATGCTATTTTTTGTTCCGCACAACATACGGAAATATCAACATTCCTAATCTTATGTTTTTTCATTCTCAAAACCTCCTGTTGAAATTTATGTTTTATTTTGTGTTTTGTTTTCTGTTTTCTTTAGTGTTTCCGCAATAACAAAAACACTAATAAAAACGCTATACAATAGCCCAGAATAGCCCAGAATAGCACCAAATAACGCTTTTATTAGTGTTTTGATAAGAATTAAGGCTATACAGAAAAATCTCCGTATAGCCTTAATTTTGCGGTTTATTTAGTTGTTTATTAATTTATGCTATATTTTTATATCGCTTTGCAATATAACTAAATCTCCATGTATAACCATTGTGTTTATCGCAAATATTTTGCGCCGTAGATTTAACCATAGGATAATATATTGACTCTCTAACCTCATCAATATTTGCTCCGCAATATGGAGAAAAACTAAATACTTCTGTATGAATTTTTCTTCCATTTTTTGAAAATATTGATATTTCAAACAATGTTTTTTTTATTGTCATTGTTTAACCTCCTGAAATAATGATTTTAATTTGTGTTTGTGTTTATATGTTTATTGCGCTCCATTCATAAACGAAAGTTTTTCCTTTTGTTGTATAGATTTCTATGTTTTGTGTAAACCATTCTCCCGAACAATCATACGGAGAACAGCAACGACACCAATTATTTTTTATATATTCCTGTTTTTCTTCCTCGTCAAAAACATAATCAAATACAGTTTTCGTCAAGGCGTAACCGGCATCAGCCTTCAAATCATAATATGCAATAGCTCCATAGGGTATATATGCTTCCCTGTTTTGGATATTGCGGATGCGCTTTTTGATTTTCGCAATATGATCGTTAAAAGCTTCCGTCATTTCCGGCAGGATACCGCCATCAGTTTGCATCTTGAGCAAATACATTAAAAGATGGTATTGCTCCCTTGAATAGCTTTTTACAAGTTTTGTCATTTCTGTAACCTCCTATAATATTGTTTTGTTTTTATTATAATTTTAGTGGGGATGCAGCGTTGCACAACTTCAAAAAATCCATTGTACAACGCCCAGAATCATTTTACTTTTCTTCTACATCGGGTATAAATAAGTAAAAATCTCCTGTTTTGTGAGTTGTTGCGTTAAGTAGATTGGGATTTGCTTTGCTTTCGTCTACATCTTGAAATAGCTTTTTTAAATGCAGCTTTCCAATTTTGACATCTAACAAGTAAATTCCTTTTTCTACCTCTTGCAAACGTCCCATTTGTGCATCCTCCTTCCTTGCGTATTGAGTAAGCAAAAATTACCTACTCAGAAAAGCGCAAAAAATGTTTTACTAATTATATCACTTTTTGCGCTCATGCTCAATAGGTAACTGAAATTTTAGTTGTTTGATTTTGCTTGCATATAACCAAAATGAAAAGCGTGATTCAATGCCCAAATAATTTCTGTTTGGAAATCTTTTGCATACGCAGCGTAAATCTTATTGCCATTTACGGCAAGAATACACCATGTCTTATTGTCGCTGATTTCAGTTGTTAAAGACAATTCCATGCGCTTGTTGCGTAATGGTGTATCATTTACGCAATCAACAGCGTTTTGAATTTCTAAAACGTATTCATAATCTTTTGTCATAGCTTTTTAACCTCCTGTTATTGTTTGCGCTCTACTTGCAAAATGCTGAAAAATGCAGCATTAACAAGCAATAATTTTTTTGTTTCGGTTTTTGTGCCGTCATCAGCGACAACAGATTTTTTACACGGTTTCCAAATTTTAGTTATAAATAACGCCTTTTCGCCTTTTTTAATCTTGTAGCCGTGATAGCTCCAGCTTGCAAAAGTGTTAATAATTAAATCGAATGGAATGTTATAATCAATCCGGCATGATTCGATTATTTGTTTATTTGTGGTTGCCATTGCGTAAACCTCCTATCAAATTCTATGAAATTTGCCGTAGCCGTCAACAAAACCGACATACTCAAAATATAAATCATAGTTGAGATAATCAATATTTGTAGGATCGTTGCCGTCATAATCGTTGCAAAACTGTTCCCACATTTCCTTACGGTTTAATAATTCGCCCGTTTCCTTGTTAATGTAAAATTTTGTCATGGTTAAAACCTCACTTTTAAATGTCGTTGTTTTCTATGTTTTCGCTGAAATAGTCACGGAGATCAACGGCAGCCGAAAAACGATCAGCAACAGAAAAGCCGTAGCCAAACCATTTTTTATACAGATCAGAGGCAGCGCAAGCGATATAATAGAATGCGTCAACTGCTTTTTCGGCATCATATACGCCCTTTGTAAATTTCTTTGCCAGATTGCGAACGGTAGCGCAAATTTGCGGATAGATAGATTCAGTATTTGCGGCAAAGTGTGCCAACTCAATAGATTCTTGTGTTTGATTGTAAATCATGCTCTTTGTGCGTTTCATTGTAAAAACCTCCTAAAGATTAAAAATTAAAATTTTGATTTTATATGTTTGTGTTCTATGCAAAAGCATAAACCAAAATCAAGCTGTTATCGGTTGACATTTACTTGATTTTCGTTTATACTTTTGATAAGCGCAAAGGGGAAATGCTTGTTATTCACATTTTCACGGTATCATAATCTTGTTTGATTATGAATCTTTTTTGAATCAGCAGTCACGCAGCAAGCACAATACAATGAGCAATTACGCTAAAGGCATAATCAAAGCCGAAACAGTGAAAACGGCAAGCTATTCAATTGTCAAGGTTCACGCCAGACAGCCAGCAACCGCCTCCAATGGTTAAGGCTTGTCAGACGCTCCACGCGCGATCCCGTGGGCTGATGGTTGAGAGGTCAACCGCCTTTTGTGTTCCTTTTCTATGGTCTTATTATACCAAATCTATGCGAAAAATACAATAGTACGATTACACAAAGAATACAATAGTACGATTGTATTTGTTGTGCAAAATAGCTAATACAATATATAGTGGTTAAATAGTCAAAAATCGCTTGCAATACACAATATATTGTGTTATAATTATTTCAATACCTATTTTACAATAGATAATATAATTGTAGAAATATATAAAGATAATAAAGAATAGAGGTAAGTTTTTATGGAAAATAACGAGAGAAAAGCGAAAAACTCCGAAGCCAGAATAAGAGCAAATAATAAGTATAAAAAAGCAAATTATAAGCAAATCAAAATTGAAATACGCCCAGAACAAGCCGAAGCAATCCGAGAAACAGCAAAGCAATTTGATATAAGTATAGCGCAATTAATAATAAATAGCGTGAATGAGTACAAGACGAACCACGGAGCGGACACAGACGGAGAAACAGCCGAGAAACCGCAGGAAAAAGAAACAGAAAACAAGATCGAAGAAGAAGAAGAAGAAGAAGAAGAAGAAGAAGAAGAAAATCAAACCGCAGGAGCGAGAGAAGAAGAAGCGCAGGAGGACGAGGACGAAAAGCCCGAAGAAATACCCGACTTTGTATGGGAACAAATACAGAGATTAAAAAAGGCTGATAAAAGACATACAGCAGAACGAAAAGCACGAGAGGCAGCGGAAAGAAAAAGACGGAGATTAGAAGAGAGCGGAGAAGATTATTGATTGACGGACGGCAGGAACGGCAGCAGAGCAGACACAAAGCGCAGGAGGACACGGCCTGCAGGACAAGAGCCGATCAGAAGAAGAAGCTAATCAGGGCAACGGCTCGAAGATGAAACCATGATACACTTAATACAATGGACGAATACAATGGACGAACAACGGCAGGAACTGAACGGCATACAATGCAGGCATAGCAGATGATACAACGCACGAATTATATATAATAGGTTGATACAATCGTAGGAGTACATTGTTATACAATCGTAGGATTGCACCCGATACAATGGTACAATTGTATTGTTGTAATTGTACAATGCAGGATTGACCGCAGGATATACGCAGTAATAACCGCTTTATGTGGGTATTACTGCTTTATTTTGGTATGGATAGAGCAGGAGAGAGAGCAGGACGGAGGACGAGAAAAGGCAGGATATAAGGATATACGCGGATAAATGATATATAAAAGGTGGTTATATCATAAAGGTTGATTATTGATAATTATTGATATAAGATAATATATACAATCTGTATTATATTTGATATGCAAACACTGTTTTTTAGGTGTTTTGCTTTTTGTGATATAGTTTGATTTATACTATTTGTAATAGATTAGCAATATAATTATTAGTTATATATTACCGATAAATACATATATATAACTCGACCTTCTCACAGCTTGACGGAATCAGCACCCACCACCAACCGCAAGACGGCAACCGGAGCCGGATAACACGCTTGAAACCTCGCCAAAGCTCGCCCAAATCGGATAATCAACGGAAAACGGCGTTATATATAGCCCTTGCAGACCTTGGCAGGCTCTTCACCGCCGAAAATCGGACGAAATCGGCACGAAATCAGCCCTTGACCTCTCAGATAAAAATGTGAAGAAATTGTATAAGGTAACATTTTTTAAAATCCTTGCTTTTTTTGCCGAAATGCTCTTGACCTTAAAATATAACCATTGCAACCGCTTAAAACCTTGCAGACTGTCAGCAGGTTAGCAACGACCCCCAGACAGCACCCCAGACCCCCAGACCCCCAGACCCCCAGAGGCGTAAACGGCAAAATATAAAATTTTGCCTTAAAAACATCTAAAAAATAATACCTACCCCCTACTTTACACTTTTAAAATGTTCCTGATTTGTGCTATATCACTAATCTACTTCACCTATCAATCACCAAAAAACTCTCCACTAAACACAACCCTCAAACCTCCACTCGCTCTCCACTTACTCACTGCACCAAACCCCTCAAACAACAATAAACGACAATCCTACTCAATCTTAATCTTAACAAAACCTACCACTCTATAAACTAAAAATATCATTACCTTATCATCTCTCTACTTTCTGCTTTATTTTAATAATCCTCTAATCATTTCTAAGATATTATCTCTTAGTCCTCTCAAATTCTTTAACTCAACGCCCTCAAATTTCTGAAATAAATCCTTTATAAACCCAAACTATCCCTATAAATACCCTCAATTACCCCATACTCACCTATAGTCAAAATAACCAAACAATCCTTACAAAACCTCAAAATCCCACGGTAAAAAATTCGACAGGTGAGAAATTAATTTTATCAAAACCCTAAAAATATAGATAAATACTAACTTTTTAAGAAACAGAATCCTATTGTGCAAAACGACCAAATAAAAAGATTACCTTGATTTTACGCAGTAAATGTTTTATTTTACGCAGTAAATGTTTTATTTTACGCAGTAAATGTTTTATTTTACGCAGTAAATGTTTTATTTTACGCAGTAAATGTTTTGATTTAGCTCATAATAAACCTACTAATATAATAGGAATACATTAAATAATTTATCATAACTTAATACTTTCAATCCTCATATTAACAATAAAATTACACATAAATTACCTTAAAAATCTCCATAAATCCTACACTTTTGCTACATATAACGTTATATACTCAATATTTCTTATTAAGAATTTATCAATCCTTATTAAGAGTCTAATTATCTTCCTGAGAAGCTAATTATCTTCTTGAGAGAAACCTTAATAATCCTAAATCCTTCGGCTTACCGAAAGTATGAATCATAATAATGATCTGAATACTATTTTTTAGGGAATTCTTTGGTAACAAAGTGTTGTTCTTTGTAGTGGAATAAAATATTTTACTTAAATAGAATTTACTGCAAGATGAAGCGTATTAAAATGATAGAACTTTCTGCTTGTTAAAGTAGTAGTCATCCTGTTAAAGCAATAATGATTCTTATTAAAACAATAACTTTCCTGTTAAGGTGGTAACCTTCTTGTTAAGATAATGAATCCTTATTAAGATAATGAATCCTTATCAAGATAATAACCAAATTGCAAGGTAGAGATCAATCTGTGCTAAGATGTTCTGTGCTTAGAAACTCTTTAATGCTTAAAATAATACATAAAATTCTTTAATAAATTTTTTAAAATAATCTTAATAGACACTTGACTAAAAGCGATAAATATGTTATTATTAATAATAAAAAGGTTTTCTTATAAATTCATTTATAACTTTATTTATAAAGTTGTTTATAAGGTTTTTAGGTATTTTTATATCTATTCTTATTTTATTAACAGATTGTTTCTTAAATGCTTTTCCTTTTTTAATTTGTTTTTCTCTTTTTCCGCGACTATTATTATTTAAATAAATATTATTATTCTTACTGACTCTAAATTATGATATAGTTTGTATCGTGTATTTCTTACCCTATAGATAAATTATAATACAAACCATATTAAAATTACTATTCGATAATCATAACAGGAGGTTGCCTATGGATAATACTAAGAATGAAAATGACAAAGACAAGAAGAATGTAATCAAACGTAATGATGACAACAACATTAAATTTTTCTTAGACAAGGACATTATATTAAACAATAGCATATCCACGAACGCGAAACTCGTTTATATTGCTTTGAGATATTATAGGCAGAGTAATGAATGTATTACGTTTGAATACTTAATCTATATCTTGACTGGTATGGTTAAAGAGAGTAAAAGATTAAGATTGAAACTATCTCAGGGATTAGAGGAATTAGAACAAAAAGATTTCATTCATATCCTTTTTAAAGATAACAGGTGCTATGAAATCAATCTTGACGATATTTATTTTACTACACAGTCTTCAAGTGATGGTTTCAAAAATTTTGTAATGATAACACTTAAAGAGCTGCGGAAGATAATCAATTTAGATAATTCGGCTACTGAAAAGATTTTGATTTACTTTTGTTATCTGATTAGCACTTTGTCAAATGTAGATAAGGCGAGAATAGGGGATAAGTCGATTTCATACTTGGCAACTATGTTCAATTCTTCAAAATCAACTATCATTAAGTATAATAAGGTACTCGAAGATAATGGATTGATATACATTAGTAAGTCAAATAAAGTAGCAGTAGATAACAAAGGTACTATCTTAAATGGATATGCGAACTTCTATAGTAGACCTTGCGATAAATCAGTCGCCGATGCTTCTCAAAGGCAGAAAGAGCAACAGGCTTCAATTTCAGAGAGAAACAAAACTGTTACTAAGAACTATAATATAAAAAGGTCATTATCTCAGAAGTTGGTTTGGTTAAAAAAAGGTTCAGAGTATTCAGTAGAAGAAATTGCGGAGATCATAGAGTATATAAAGTCAGCCATTGATAACTATGAGTCCTTAGTGGCGAAAACAGAATTAGACAGTGAGAAAGAAAAATATGATTTTTTATGTAAGCAGAGAATTGAAGATTTAGAATATGTGCAACAGATTTATGATAGACTGGTTATAGAAGAAAATGATAAACGTGATATGGAATTGATTGAGAGTTTAGAAGATGAAGAAACTGATAAAGATTATGCTGATATACAAGACGAACAAGAGATAGATATAGAAGAACAGATAATTGAATATTTAAGTGAGTTTTTTAAGATTGAAATGAATGATAAGTTGTTGAAAAAATTAAGATCACATAAAAACGAGTATGAGAAGATAAAAAATATGATAGTATATAATAGGTCTGGTATAAAAGAATCGTTTAATAATAATGTTGAATTAGATGATGTACTAAGTTATGTGAAATTAAAATCATTGAAAACTGCGTAATTGAAAAGTGCCAATATTAATATGAAAGGTGGTGATTCCTATGTGCGACATAAATCAAGAAAATGTTAGCCAAGATGTTCCTTTGCAAAGCGTTCATTTGCTTCTACAAGATAACCTTCTAACAGAAGAGGATTTCTACCCACCTCCTGATGAAAGATATTTGAAGTCTGGCGTGGAGGATATTAGAGCTGGGGATAGTTTTGAAGAATATATAACATATTTCTTTCAGGAGTATGGAGAGGAAATGTTTGACGAGATATAGTTTTTAATTTTTGGCTAATAGTCAAGAGTCTATCTAATATAGTTGAGAATCTAATAAAAACGGTGGTGGTGTTATTGCTTAGTGAGCAAATTCAAATCCCTTTTGTAGACACTGGTAACTTTTACTCTAAACACGAAATGAGATTGCATAAGCAAAATCACAAGTTACGCAACGAGAGAAAGCAGTTACTTAATGGATATACACAAAAGACTAAAAACGGAAAACGTGTAATTAAGGGATTAAAGGATATTGAAAAAGAGTTAGAAGAATTTGGTCTAACTGTTTCTGATTTAGAAAATGTTGGTACTATCGAGAATAACATTGAAGTTAGTAATATATTCGACAATCATACAATACCTGAACAGTTAGCTATCGTTTCTTTGTGTAATGAATACCATAGAATAAAAGAACTTATAGAGCATAAGAGAGAACGAATTAAGAAAACAAAAGATGAATTACTATCTTTGTTAGAAAACAAGACGAACGCTAATATACAATCTAAAGGTCATCACCATATAAGAGAGATGAAGGATAATGACGTTGCTCATATAAAAGAAATTTCTGTGTTTACTTCTGCTTTTACAAGAATGATCGGGGCAGAGATTGATGAGCGTACGGACGATTTTATGGTAGTACAAGTATATTATTTCGAGATACTACACGATATTATGTTATATGGGTTTATGTATGAAGGTGAGAAATACAGGTATTTCACTTCTTCGGCAGGACAGATACGGCTAAAAAAAGGTGTATTTGTTAAAGAGAGTGTTTGGCAGAAATATGAAAAGACGATTATGTGTGGGTTGAGTATAGATGAGATAAATGCTAAAGGTGGAATAAACGCCTGTAAGTTTTTAGCTTACGTTGCTTTGACTAATAGTGCGACCGACTTATGGGAAGAATTTGATATTGATAAGACAATTGTAATTGACGATTTTGAAACAATGGTTGAGGGCGAAGTGGATTATATTGATGATAGTGATTTCTCTATAACGCGAAAGAAAATGAAAGTTCCCATTCCTCATACAGACGGCTGTGGTATGATGTTGCCCAATGCGTTTGGTAAACCACAGAAGAATATGATGGTCAGACTTCCTTTTGTGAAAGGACTCCTTGGCATTTTCCCATTTGATAAATTTATCAAGGATAAAAACGGAAATGCCGTAATTAATGATATTTACGGAACACCTCATAATGTAATCGAAGAAGATATACAAGTGATATTCACAAAGAGTCAGGTCAAACTCTGGAAGTATTACGATTCTTGGAAAAGTTATCAAGAAAACTTCAAGAAATACAATTGTCAAGCTGGAGTTCCAAATATAGAAGAAGAAAGAATTAAAACAGCTACTATCAATTATCAGATGTTGCAAAGTCTTACTCAGATTACAGACGAGCAGATTTATGATATATGCAAAGATTCAATATTTACACTTCAAAATATATCTGCGAACATTGAAGGAGTAAAAAATACATTAGGTGTTACTCCTTATAATACGAATAAAACATATTTGCAGAAAGCAATAAATCTTTATCCCGAATTAATGAATGATACGTTTATTAAAAATAAACTTAGAGATATTAAAGACAGTTTGGTTAAAAATTATAAATCAGGCAAATTAAAAATTAATGGTAAGTACACATTTATCCTTCCTGATCTGTACGCAGCTTGCGAATATTGGTTTTTGAATAATAGTAATCCAAAGGGTTTGCTCGAAAACGGAGAAGTGTTTTGTTGGTTGTATCGTAAAGATGATAAATTAGATTGTTTGAGATCACCACACTTATCTTTGGAACATTGTGTGCGTAAAAATATTGCCTGTAGAGATTATGGAGATAGGCAACAAGAAATAAGAGAGTGGTTTGGAAGTAATGCACTATATACAAGTTGTCACGATTTAATAAGTAAAGTTCTCCAGTTCGATGTGGACGGAGATTCTGCGCTTGTTGTAGCGGACAAAACACTGATTGAAGTTGCCGAGTATAATGCAAAGTATTTTGATATAGTTCCTCTTTATTATGAAATGAAAAAAGCAACATCAGGACGGCTTGACAATGAAGGTATCTACCAAAGCCTTATTCTTGCATTTACTTCTGCACCAATTGGAGTAATAAGCAATAATATTTCAAAAATATGGAACAGTGATATTTTTGCGAACGGTACTTTTGAAGAACAAAAACACGCCGTTGATTGCATAAAACGATTAACTGCTTTCAACAATTTTGCAATTGACGCAGCCAAAACACTTTATATGCCTGAGTTTCCCCGACAAATCAAGAAAGATATTCAAGAATTTACGAAACAACAATTGCCGCATTTCTTTATGTACGCTAAAGATAAAGATGAAAGTAAAGTAAAAAAGAGAAACGCAGTATTTGTTAATAAGTTAGATATTATCATTCCTAATCCGAGAATTAGTTGTAAATATTTGAAAGATAATGGTAAAACACAAAAACTTGGGAAACCCGATTATAGATTGTTAATGACTGACCAAACAACTGAGATCGCTGATGTTAGTAAGAATCCTGTATGCGTCAAGTATAATGAGTTATCTACAAAGTATGGAATGAAAATTAATGCTATTAATGAAAGTGGTGCGGATAGACATTTGCCAAGAGAAGTTTTGTATAAGTCACAATTAAAGAAAATAATTTTATATGGCAAGATTTATAAGCAAGTCAGAAAGGATATGTCTGAGATTGGATTTGAAGATTGGAAAATATCAGATATACTTGTAAAGTATTTATATGATAAAAAGAATAGTGGCAGGAAAGATTTGTTATGGTCTTGCTATGGTGATTTCCTTTATAATAATCTTGCAAAAAATGTAAAATCTAAAAAGAAAGAAATTCAGTGTATTGACTGTGGTGAGTGGTTTGAAGTGTTGAATAAAGACAATGAAACGTGCAGATGTGCAAGTTGCTATCGTGAATATAGAAGGAAGTATAAGACTCAAAAAGAACGAGAAAGACGTATGAGAATGAAGTTAAATGAAGATGTGGACAGCACAAAAAAGTCCTAAAAAATAGGATTTTTATAAATTTTTGAGGTGTGAAAAATCCTAAAAATAAGGACTTTTAGATTTTCAAAAATATTCCCAATTGGAGAAACAACCTAATATATGTATAATTTTCAATGTTTCCTTTTCGTATGACTGACAAACGCGGATTGGAGATGGTACTTATGGGTAAAAAAGGTCTGAATAAAAAAGCTGATCGGATTATTAGAACATTTACACGAGATGATTTGGTTAATATGATTTCTGGTGAAACTGGCGTAAGTCAAAACTTTGCTCGTTCAATATATGATGTAATGGAAGAAAAGGTTAGATTCATGTTATCGCAAGCAAATGAAAACGAAGATGTTAAGTTGAAATTGTTTGAAGGTATTGCTCTTGAATGTAAATTTATACCTGAGAAGGTTCGAAAGAACAATCTAACAGGGGAGATAATAACAGCAAAGAGCAAAAGGAAGGTAAAAGGAAAAATCACAAAGAATTATCTGGGAAAGTTGTACTAACCTTTGCAGAAAATCATTACAAAATCATTGTATATAAAATTTATTACTTTGTTAAAAGGAGATGGACAGTAGCCCATCTCTTTTTATATATCCACATTTGCGTGGACGTTCTCATTCTTACACCACCTTTCTTTTTCCCCTATTGTTTCGGCAGTAGGGGTTTTCATGGTGAGGTAGTTTAATGAAAAATAGCCAACTACTAAAATAAAAGGAAGATGTAGGTGCAAATCCTATCTTCACCACAACAATGGTTTTAGGTGTAATTATGAATCTTTATTGTAATTAACGATTTATCGTTTTAATAACGTATTATCGTTTTTATATAGATAGATTGTAATTAAAACAAAGAAGGTGTAAAAGATGATACTAAATAAATTAGAGTCTGAGAATGAGGAGCAATACGTCTGGCGATTAGGGCAAGCCAAAGACGCTGGTGAAATCGGATTGAGTTGGAATGAGTTAGCAGAAGTGATTAATAAAGAACTTGGGTATGAAGATCGTCCTTTATCTGAAACTGCTTATAGGAAACCGTATTCTCAGGCTAAAAGATTTTACTATGCTGGTGTATTTGACCAAAAACCTGTTGTTGCTCCTAAAACTGATACTATTGAAGATTTGAAAGTTGCGTTTGGTGCGGAAACAAGTATCAATAAAGATGGTTCATATTCAAGTAAGCGTTTAATTGAAATGAGTGAAGTGCAATCAAAAGACCCGAAGTATATACTTAAAGCACATGGATTTGAACTTAATGATTGGGAAATTGTTAGTGTGAGAAATACTATCAGACAAGCAATTAGTAGACAAAGTGAAGATGGTGTTGCTACATTATATGCAAGCTATATCACTGTAAAGCCGAAAAAAGAAAATGATTTATCTTTAGAGAAGATAGAAAAGTTCTTTAATAATTTAGATAGGAATTACTCTCTGCCTGAGATTAAACGTACAAATGAATATCTTGAAGGAGATAAGTTACTACTTATTGATATTGCTGATTTGCACCACAATCTTCAAGCTACTATATTTACAAGTATGAATGAGTATAATTGTCAGATTGCTGAAAAGTTATTTTTCTATGTAATCAATGATGTACTGAGTCGTACTGCTAATTATGATTTTGACAAGATCGTGTTTGTAATTGGTGGAGATTTAATTACAAGTGATACTTTATCTGGCACTACAACAAAAGGTACTCCACAAGATAATGACCTTCATTATTATGAAGCGTGTGAGAGATTGTATGCTATGACAATTATGGCTATTGATATGTTAAAAGAGATAGCTCCTGTTGACGTAATACTTTGTGTTGGTAATCACGATGAGGTTACTTGTTATAAATTGGCTAAGTATATAGATGCTTGGTTCAGGAATGAAAATAGAGTAAAAGTTGATTATACACCTTTAGCAAGAAAATATTTCTTGTATGGTAAGACTCTTATGTGTTTTGCTCACGATGGGAAAGTGAATAAACTTCCTGCTCTTATTGCAGATGAAGCAAGGCAGTTGTGGTCGCAAGCTGAAACTGTTGAAGTCTTTTTACAACATTTACATACAGAGCAAGTGCTTATGGAAGATAACAATATTCGTATTCAAAGACTTCCTACAATTAGTGCAAGAAGTAAATGGTGTGTAGATAAAGGTTATTCTTCAAAACGCCAGTGTAAGTCGTTTATTTTCGACAAGGAGGACGGTCTTACAGATGTAATTTATACACCCATTAAGGTATAATTGCTTATTTGTATGCTTGAAATTATACCCATTTGGGTTTAATAAAAACAGTAAATTAAAACTGTAACCAGATAGTTGCAAAAATTGTAACTAATATATGGTTACAGTTCTCTTATATAGAAAAAGAAAAGTGTAAGGTGGTGGTTGTTGTGGGTCAACGACCGTTAAAAAAGACAGAAGCATTGTCTAAAGTTAAAAAGATACATTGTTTATGTTGCAATAAGGAAGATGAAAGTGACAACTACTATGATTCTGATAGTTTACAATATAGGACGTATGGTAAAATCCCATATTGTACAACTTGTATTGAAAAAATGTATCTTGAATATTTAGCAAAGTTTAAGGTATTGAACAAAGGCGATGCCGAGAAACACGCAACTCAAAGAATTTGTATGATGTTGGACTTATATTATAAAGACAGTATCTTTGAGTCTGCTATGGAATTTCATAAAAAGAATGTTCAAACAAGTAAAAATAGTGCGAGTTTTATAGCTCAGTACGTTCGTTTTAGTAAGATGTATCAGTATCGTAAAAAGAACTATTTTACGACTATTGAAGATGATTTTAAAAAAGTGAGAGAAGAAGCTGCGGAAAAACAAGGCACTGTACTTTCAACTTTTGACAAATCCACAACTGAAACTCAAAAGAAGGTAATACAAGCAACAAAGATTTTTGGTGAGGGATTCCCTGAAGAAGACTATTTGTTTTTGTTGGATCAATATGAAGATTGGACTTCTCGGCATGAATGTAAAACTAAATCGCAAGAGGAAATATTTAAGGCTATCTGTTTTAATAGATTGAAAGCGCATAAAGCAAATCTTGTTGGTGATGATACTAAAGATTTAGATAGGACATTTAAGGATTTATTAGATACAGGTAAATTACAACCAAAACAAAACAAAGAGAGTATTATTGCTGATAAAATGCGAATGGGCGATATGATTTCTATGTGGGAAAATGTAATTAAAAAACCTGTCCCAAAAGCAACAGGACATTTAGCTGATATTGACCATATAGCAGAATTGGACGGTTTTATGCGTGGTCATACTATTGTGTCTGTTGGTGAGAAACCAAATAGTTATTCTGAAACATATAAGAAAATAATGAGAAAATATACAGTAGGAAAGCCTGAATTTGATGAAGATAATTACGATTCTGATGATACATTTGATAGAATAGCAGGAGAGGTTTTGGATAAAACACTACTGAATAATGGCGGTGTTGATGATGGCTAATATTGTGACAAATATTGGAATTAATATAGATGAATCTCAATATGATAATCAAGATAGTGTTATTAATGAAGAATACTATAAGATATTAGAGAAAGCAGTAGAATTTGCTGGAATATTTAGGGCAAATCCACATTTATTTGCACAATATTATCTTAACATTACTTTAAAAGATTTCCAAAAGGTAATTCTTTGGGAAATGTTTAATAATGATTACGGAATGTACATCAGCAGCCGTGGTCAAGGCAAAACTTTTATGGATGCTGTTTTTATAACTACTTATTGTATTTTATATCCTCGGACTAAAGTTGTTGTTGCTTCTGCTACTCGTTCGCAAGGTAATGAATTATTGTTAAAAATAACAGAAGACCTTATGAAAAATTTTGGCTGGGGTTCAAATAATCTTTGTAGAGAAATAGAAAATACAACAGTTAGTGCTAATAGAGCAGAAATTCATTTTAATAATGGTTCTTGGATTAAAGTTGTTACTCCTTCTGATACAGCGCGTGGCGCGAGAGCAAATATACTGATTGTTGATGAATACTGGATGCTGGACGTAAATACAATTAACGGTGTTCTTAGGCGATTTTTAACAGCTCCGAGAAGTCCTGCTTATCTTGAATTGTCACAATATGCAAATTTAGTAGAGTATAACAAGGAAATATACACAGGATCGGCTTGGATGAAAAGCCATTGGGCTTATATAAAAGCACACGATTATTTTAATAATATGCTAAAAGATAATAAAAAATACTTTGTGTTTTGTTTACCATATCAAATTGCCATTCGTAATAATTTGTTAATTAGACAACAAATCCAAAATGAAGTTGAAGAAGATGATTTCGATGAAGTTAAATTTTCAATGGAAATGGAGGCTTTGTGGTATGGCGATTCACATGGCGCGTTCTTTAGTTATGAGGATATTTCTCAGGTAAGAAAAATCGAAATTCCTTATTATGTGAAAGATGATAAATTAAGACATATTTCAATTCCTGAAATTCCAAAACTTATACTTAATGAAAGACGCATACTTTCTCTTGATATAGCATTAATGGCTTCTACTCGTCACAATAACGATGCCAGTTCGATAATTATGAATCGTGCTATACCTACTAACAATAATTCTTATATTGGAAATTTTGTTTATTTACATAATATAGAAGGAATTAGAGGTAGCGATCTGGCTTTGCAAATAAGAATATTATTTGATTATTTTAATGCAACTGATTTAGTTATAGATGGTAAGGGTGTTGGATTGCCTATTGTGCAAGATTTAATGAAAGATTTGGTTGATGCTCGTACAGGAAAATTATATCCTGCTTTAGCTTGTTGTGATTGTGAGAAATTACCAATGAATAAAGATTTGAACGCTCAACTTGCTTTGCCTTATGCTAATAAGGTTATATGGGCGATTAGTGCGAGTGAAGCATTTAATACAGAGATTGGTACAATGTTAAGGACTGGTATTCAGAATAAAAAACTCAATTTATTAGTTAATTACGAAGCCAGTAAAGAAATATTGTCTGATAATATACCTCATTATGATTCTTTGAATATAAATGATAGAGAATTGTTGAGGCAACCGTATCTTGAAACTGATTTGTTAATGAGAGAACTTGTTGGATTGCAACATCAGGTTAAAGGCACAAATATTAAATTTAAAGAAAAAACAGGTGCAAGAAAAGATAGATTTAGTTCAGCAGCCTATAATTATTGGGTACAAGTGCAAATTGAAAATATGCTTAAAAAAAATGCACCTACAAAATTTACAATGAAAGATTACGCTCAAAGTATGCGTAAATTAAATCATAGACCTATAATGTATTAATTAATGTACTAAGATTGGAGGTGAGGCGAATTGAACCAAGAAAAAAATGTTAAGAAAACAAAGAAACAAAAAGAAACTCTTATACCTGTTTATACGAAACAGCAAAAAGAAGCTGATGAAAATATATTTGAAAGTAACTTAAAAGAGAATAAAGTGGATTGGTCTAACTTTTCTCGATTAATGATTAATGATTTATGTGTCAATACAGAAGTGCTTAATGATAACTCTATAGGTGGAATACATTTAAGAGATATTCGTGCAGCTCTTGAATATCCTGAAACATATTGGAGAGTTTTACTTACTGTATCTAATATACTTATGCGGCGTTCACCTCACTATTATAGGCTTAATAGTGTATATAGTAATATGGCGCGATTCTGTTGGTGGATTGATTTATATGGTGTAGATTCTGACATTGATATGGATAATTTACAAAAGGTTTATAACAGAGTTGCAAAACGATTTGAAGATATGCACGTTGCTCACGAATTTAGTAAAGTAATGAAGATCATTCCCTATAAAGACGCTTATTGTGGTCTTGTAGTCGAAGAATGGTCTGGTACTAATTCTACGTTTTACTTAAAAGAAGTACCACATCAGGTTTATCGTATTCATCAGGTGCAAGATGGTTTATTTAACTTTGAAATAAACTTAAATGCTGTTAAGGCACAAAAACTTGGTGCTTATCCTGATTATGTTCAACAGGCTTGGATAGATTATAAAGAAGGTAATGCACATTTTAATGGGTGGTACACACCTCCTGCCGAAAAGCAGATTTGTATAAAGATGAATACACAATGGGAATATCCTTTCCCTTTGCTTATTGAATTAATTAAGGATTTACTTGATTTAGATGTTTTCAAGAAATTAAAATTACAGTCTGCAAGAACTGATAATTATAAAGCAATTCTTGTTAAAGTACCTATTGACGAGAAAACGGTTGACAAGCCGTTACTTACTCCTGAAACGCTTGGTGTATTTGCGGATATTAATAGAGAGAATATGAGTGATGATATTGCTCTTATTTATAATTTAGGTGATTCTGGTGAAGCAATTAGCTTTAAGGATTCTGCTAATACTCGAAATAATGTATCTGACGCTGTTGATGAAATTTATAATGCTGCTGGTGAAACTCAGGAATTTTTCAATGGCTCTGCAAGTGGTACTGCTGTAATGATTTCTGTTGAGAATACATCAGGATTTGTTTATGGTTTATATCGTCAGTTTGAACGATGGTGCGATAGGTATATTAAGATTAATAAGTTTAATAAACCTAAGTTCAAGTTCAAATTTACGTTATTAGATGTGACAGTATTTAATAATGATAACGTCACTAAGAAATATAAAGATGCTGCTTCTTTTGGTGTCGCTATTGAAAGATGGTTAGCTTCATTAGGTATGACCCCTTCTGTTTTGCAGGGGTCTTTTATTATGTCCAAAAACATTTTCAAATTTGCTGAAAACTTTACGCCTTTGTCTTCCAGTTACAATCAAAGTCAAAGTCAAAATGAAACTGGTAGACCTACAAATGCTGAGAATGGTGAAATGCTCAGTGAAGAAGGTGAAAAGACAGCAGATAATGAGAAGAATGATAGATAGTGAAAGGAGTGTTGTCTTATGAACAATAGTATATACTCCCTTCCTGTTTTCTTTACTGTAAAAAACGAAGTAGAAGCTGGCGATGGGAGATTTCTACAAGTAACCATTGATGTTCTAAATACAGGACTTAATGTAAATAAAAGTTATTTTACAAAAGAAGTTGTAGATGAAAATATTGAAACAATTAAAAATACCCCAATATTAGGATTTATCACAAAAGATACTTTTGGTGATAAAGATTTCAAAGGTCACGAGTATATCTTAACAAAGACCGATAAAGACGGAATTAAGAGAAAATATATTGGTTCTGCTTTTGGTGTCATTCCTGAGTCTTGTAATCCTCGGTGGATACAGAAAGAAACTGACGATGGTACTATTCTTGAAACCTTACAAGTTGACGGCTTAATGTGGTCTAAGTTTGATGATGCTGTTGGTATTATGGAGCGTGATTTTGAAAAAGCGCAAAGTATGGAACTGGATCAGACTAATATTGATGGTTACGAGGATGAAGATGGCGTATTCCATTTTACAAAATTTAGTTTTGATGGTTGTTGCGTTTTGGGTGACTCAAAAATGCCCGCGATGGAAGACGCTAATATCAAGGTTAATAACGTGCAGTTTTCTATTAATGATTTTGCAAAAGAAATCAAAGATGAACTGCACGATATTTATATGATGTTTACTCAACTCACCTCTGAAAAGAAGAATGACGAGAGTGAACCACAAAATAACAACGGAGAAGGAGGTAATGACGATATGGCTACCGAATTTTCTCAGACTGTAATGCAGATGTTTGATGACGTTGCAACTATCGTTTCTGATTTTGCTGTTATGAAGAATAGATGGGGCGAGGCAGTTCCGAGATATTATCTTGCAGACATTCAGGAAAACGAAGTAATTGTTGTTGATAAGCAGAATGGTTATCACTTCTACGGTTGTGAGTTTAGTATGGATGGCGATAAGCCTGTTGTTAATTTTGATTCAGCTAAACGCAAAAAGATTACATACGCAGATTATGTAGACGGTGAAACTGCTCCTGAAGGAGCGTTTGACTTTGGCAAGCACATCTCGGGCATCGAGAATACCGCCTTTGCGAAGGTGTCCGAAGCTGAACAGAGTGTTGAGTCTGCAAATGAAGCGAAAGGTAAGGCTGAAACTGAATACGCTGATTTGAAAGCTGAATTTGATGAGATTAAGCCTAAGTATGAAGCGTATGAGAAAGCTGAAGCTGAACGTGTTGAAGCTGAAACTAAGAAAGCAAAAGAAGATGTAATTGCACAGTATGAGGTTGCTCTTAAAGACGAGGAAAAGTTTGTTGAATTGAAGGGTAAACTTGATGAATATGCTACTGCTGATGACGTAGAGGCTAAATGTGCGGTTATGTACGCAAGAAAGAACATATCCACTAACTTTAGCGTAGAGGGCAAAAAGAACTCTACTGTGCTTGGTGCTTCTGCTATTGAAGACGAAGTACCTGAAGGTTATGTAAAGACAAAGTACGGTCTTGTCCGTACTGGAAGATAATTTAAAGGAGGAATTAATATGGCAACTGTTTTTGAAAGCTCGAACATGGGTTCGACTAAATATGATGGTAAGATTTTTGATGCAGTATGTAGTACGGATGTCGAAAATGGTACATTTGGCTATATTTCTGGCGTTGATACTACTAATGGCGATCCTGTTTACACTTTTGTAAAGGGTACTGCTGAAGGTAAGTCTATTTTTGTTGTAGATCAGCCTGCTTGGGATGAGGATAATCATCACATTACTAATCAGCGTAGAGATAAGTTTATCAATAAGGCTGGTTCTGTGTTCCGTATTCGTGAGGTTAATAAGAATGACAAGTTTGGTATCACCATTGATGGTGTTACTTCTGCTTCTCAGTCTGCTATGGACACTGGTGCTTATGTAACTATTGATAGCACTACTGGTAAGCTGGTTGCTAAGGCTACTGCTACTTCTGGTGCAACTTTTGAGGGTGTTGTAGAGGGCAAGCGTACTATGGGTGGTACTCTTGTTACTACCGCTCATACTTATGGTCATTCGGCTGTTATGTATAAGGTAAGAGTCGTTACCTATGACGAGTAATAAGGATAGGAGGTAATTGTTATGAAAACTAATTTTTCTCAGACTCAGAGTGAGATTTTTGACCTTGCTCTCGACCTGTATCGTGGCGATTTCTCTCGTCATATTGATGAAACCAAGGTGACAAAGAAAGACCTTGAAAATCATCTTAGAGATATGATTAATAAGGATATGCTTGGCGGTAAGACTCTGTATCAAGCTGTTCGTAGAAATAAGATTGAGCTGTATGAGATCGTTGAGGAACTTGTTAATGTTACTATTAATGAGGATATTCTCAACTCTCCGTTCATTGACGCTTTTGTTGAAGTTAAGAATCGTGGTTTGGGTGATAGAACTGATTTTTATGCCGAGGGTGGTCTGCTTGTTGTTGCTACTAACGCTGGTAACCATTGGGATACAGATAGGCAACTGCTCGATCTCGGTGAAGTTGTTAATCTGCCGAAAGAGTGGATTTACATTCACGTTTATGAAGATTTAGAGCGTTTCCTGCTTGGTATTATGACCTTTGATAAAATGATGGATAAGGTTTATAAGTCGCTTAACAAGTACATTCAGGATAGACTGTACGCTCAGTTTAACGCTGTTTCCAATGCTGTTCCTTCTGCGTTTACTGCTACTGGTAACACTGAAGCGGCTCTTGGTGGACTTGTTGATCTCGTTCAGGCTGCTGGTGGTTATACTTCTATGACTCTGGCTGGTACTAAGGCTGCTCTGCGTAAATTGGCCGCGGCTGTACCTGATAAGATGTTTGCTAATTCTCAGAAAGAAGCAAAGGCTCAGACTGGCTCTATTGGTGAGTGGGAAGGTAATGCTCTTATGATTATTCCTCAGACTCTCCAGAGTGGTACTTTTAATCTTGCGCTGAGCGACAGTGATGTATTTATTCTTGGTGGTGATGTTAAGCCTATTAAGTTGGAAATCTTTGGTGATACTCGCACTAAGTCTAATACTGATGGTCAGGAGAATAACGATATGTCTATTGACGCTCAGATTCAGGTTAAACTGGGTATTGGTATGATTTGTGGAGAATTTTTCGGCAAGTTTACGTTCCAGTAATATATATTCCTGTTATATGTTTTAAAGAAAGGTAGTGTTAATTATGGGTAGACCGAGAAAGAATCCCATTCAAGAAGATACTATGGAAAAAAAAACCGTAGTTGACACTGTTGGTGAAATTGTCGTAGAGAAGAAAGAAGAAAACCCGCAATCTAAAACGGTTGTACAGATTACAGATGATGACGAGGTAGATGTTGTTTCGCTTAATCCTAATGTTTCATATTACGATAAGGCTACTGATGAAACTTATCATTGGGCTGATGTTGGCGAAGTGATTTCTATGCCTTTTGGTGTAATCAAGAATATGTGGAGAAATTATAAGAATTACTTTAGACATTTTTATCTTAAACCTCTTGACGATAGAGTAATTGATAAACTTGGATTAGGTAAGACTTATGAAAAATATAATTTCTTAACTAATTGCGATTCTTACACAAAAGAAAACGTAGATAAGATTATTAAGTCACTTGATGGCAATACTCTTGCTTTTAAGTCTGCTATTTGTAATAACATTAAAGCTATGATTGTTGATGGTAAGATTGCAGATTTGTATGTAATTAGAACTCTTGGCAGATACTTTGATGTTGATTTTATCATGCTTCTTGACTGATTTTTCTATAAAAACTAAATAAGGGGCGAGAGATATGACTTCGTATGAAACAATTTACGAGGCTATGTTGCCTAAATTTAAAAACTTCGATATTCCTCTTATGGATGAAGAAGCGGTTAAAGATATGTTGCACGACCTTCTTGCTCCTGCTATCGCTAAATTTCACGTTTGTCGTACAAATTTAGAAGATAGAGATGAAGTGAATAAGTGCTTTAATCAAGATTTAACAACTGAAGAAATTGAAATTTTAACTAATTATATGTTAATTGGATATACAGATTCGGAATATATTCAAACACCTACATTATTAAAATTACATTTAACTTCCACTGATTTTCACGCTTTGAAAGCAGAAACAATGCTTAACAGGCTTATGGAAATGCACGATTACTATATTCGAGAGAATGACACTTGGCTTAGTAGATATGCGTGGAAAGACGCTTATAATCGAGGTAAAAGATTAGGCACAGGCTATAAGAAAAATTATTAGAAAACAATTTTTAATATATGAAAGGAGGTGTCGTTGTGGAATGTTTAAACAGATTTAATGCTAAAATGGCAAGGACTGGTTCTTCGATAAGAGGGGATAAAATCAAAGCAAGTAAAATGATTTTAGATGAAACATTTTATGATGATGCCTCGTTTCAATCAGGTGTTTATTTTTGGCGGTTAGGACTGTTAGAAAGAGATGATTATGAAAACGAGGACGAGATAGGTATTCGTATCTATAAACGTACATTTTCAAATGCTAACGGTTGGACTTGTAAATTTCAAACACTTACTGATACTCCTGTTCAGATCGGAGATGTTATTTATTGCTCTGATAAACAGGAGTATTTTTTATGCACAGAGTCTTTTGATGTTGATGGAATACATTATCAAGGAAAGTTGACTTTGTGTAATTGGATTTTGAGATGGCAAGATAAAAAAGGCGCAATTTTTGCGTATCCTGCTTATGTTATAAATGCAACTCAGTATAACTCTGGTGAGCAAGCTACAAGACAATATACAATAGGTTCTTGTCAACATATGATTAAGTTGCCTTATGATTTGAATACGGTTTGTATTAGAAGCCCTCAGAGATTTATGTTGGATAGAAATTATGAAGACCCAATTACTTATCAAGTTACACAGAATGATACTACTACTTACAATATAGGCGGTAGAGGTATCGTGCTTGTAACTGTTCTTGAAACTCCATTCAATAAAGAAGTTGATAGGATTGATTTAGGGATTTGTGATTATAAGGATTTAAGTGATTTGGCTACAGATAATTCAGATAGTAGTAATTCTTCTACTGATGAACCTGAAACTCAGACCATTAAATCAGTTATAAAATATAAATCAAAAACAATAAAAGTGGGCGGTAGTGCTAAGACATTTACTGCACAATTTATTGATGATGAAGGCGTGGAGTTAGAGATTACTCCTAAATGGCAGATTGTATGTGATTTTGTAGATAAGTTGATCGTAACAGAGTCGGGAAATAAAATATCTATTGCTACTAAAGACGACAGTTGTGTTGACGAAGATTTCAGATTGGTTCTTACTGATAGTGAAGATAATTATGAATCTTCGTTGATAGTAAGTGTTGTATCTTTGTTATAAGGGGTGGTTAAATGGCTAATAGTTCTATTATTGGAAAGATTAAGAACAAAATTGTTCGTGATTTAATCAACGACCCTGATATTGTAACAGCTATTGATTGTCAAATTAATGGAGTTAAAGATAACGAAGATTTAATCAACAGAGTTATTTTTGACTTCAATCAAAATCCATATACTTTGCGTGATGTTCAAACATTTATTACAATTCAAGTCCATATACCCGAAGATAGAGGGTTTTACTCTAATAGTGATAAGAGGGTTTTTGTTAAACCTACTATAGAGATATGGATTACTTCACACGAAGACCATATGAGAGTTAAAAATATACCTAAGATAACACAAAATCGAAATGATTACTTATCTATGTTGATTGATTAAAAAAATTTACCTAACTCGTAACTTTAGTTATGAGTTAGGTAAAAGAGTATAGTCAGCATATACGGAAACGTGTATGTAGAGATAGAGAAAATCTATCCAGTACTACTTGAATTGCTGGAAACCCCTAAAGCTATATTAACCACAACGTAATATTGAAATAAATATAAGCGTGACGGTTGCGAAAGCAGAAAAAATAATATAGATGATATAAGGTTAAAACCTAAGTATTAATAAAATGGGCGATCAGCAACCAAGCTCCGAATAGGAGAAGGTTCAACGACTATCCTTCCACGAGAAGGAGTACACACAAGCGTGTGGAAGTGGGTAGCCCCTAACGGATAATGCCGAGGGTGAAGATATAGTCTGTGCTTATGTGAAAACATAAGAAGTTCACAAGAGAACTGTATAGGAAGTAGCGATCCTATATGAACGACAACCTCTAAAACGATTAAAATAATAACTACGGTTATTACATATGTTATTAAAAAAATAAATAAAACATTAGATTATTACTTGACTTCTTCTTATACATATGTTATAATAATATATGTAAGGAGATGTGTTTATGGACGTAAAATACGGTAGAGGATATGTTTATTCTATACAGTATCATATTGTTTGGTGTGTAAAATACAGAAAAAAAGTTTTATCTACTGAGATTGAAAGTAGTTTAATCTCTATTCTCAACCAAATTGCAAAAGATAATAACTTTAGTATTTTAGAATGTAATGGAGATTTAGATCACATACATTTATTGATAGACTGTTCTCCGCAACACTATATTCCAAACATTATAAAAGCCTTAAAAGGTGTATCTGCAAGATTGTTGTTTAAACAATATGGTGATACATTGAAAAAACAATTATATGGTGGACATTTATGGAGTCCGAGTTATTTTGTTTCAACTGTATCAGAAAATACAGAAGCCCAAATAAGGTTGTATATCCAAAAACAGAAAATCAAGTGAGGTGATTTTAATGATTAAAGCATATAAGTTTAGAGCATATCCAAATAAAAAGCAACAACTTTTGTTTGCTAAAACTTTTGGTTGTACAAGATTTGTATATAATTACTATCTCCATAAAAAGATTGAATTATATAAATCTTCAAAAGAAAGTTTAAGTTATAATAAATGCTCTGCTGATTTAACGCAGTTAAAAAAAGAACTTATATGGCTTAAAGAAGTTGATAAATGGTCACTTCAAAATTCATTAAAAAACCTCGATAGTGCATATAAAAATTTCTTCAAAGAACACGCTGGGTTTCCTAATTTCAAATCTAAAAAAACACACAGATATTCGTACACAACAACTTTTACTAACAATAGTATTGAATATAACAATAATAAAATCAAACTTCCTAAAGTTGGTTGGGTTAAAGTAAGAGATAAACAAATTCCAAAAGGTAGAATATTAAATGCTACTATATCTTAAACGCCAAGTGGCAAGTATTACATCTCTCTTTGTTGTGAAATTGATGAATCTGAATTTGTTTCTTATGAAAGCACTGATTGTGTAATCGGATTAGATTTAGGAATCAAAGAATTTTGTATTACAAGTAACGGCGAGAAAATAGAAAATCCAAAATACTTAAAGAAGTCGCTTAAAAAATTTGCTAAATTACAAAAAGAGTTATCTCGAAAAACAAGAGGTAGTTCTAATTGGAATAAAACAAGAATTAAAGTGGCAAGAGCGTATGAGAAAGTCAGTAATCAGCGTAAGGATTTTCTGCAAAAGTTATCTACTCAACTTATAAAAGATAATGACATTATTTGTATTGAAGATTTGAATGTGAGTGGAATGGTTAAAAATCATAAACTTGCACAAGCAATCTCAGATGTGTCTTGGTCTGAATTTGTAAGACAACTTAATTACAAAGCAAATTGGCATAGTAGGCAAGTTATAAAAATAAATAGATTCTTTGCGAGTTCGCAGACTTGTAGTGTATGTGGATATAGGAACAAGGATACAAAAGACCTTTCTGTAAGAGAATGGGATTGTCCTTGTTGTAAATCACATCACGATAGAGATGTTAATGCGAGTATTAATATTCTAAATGAAGGATTAAGATCACTATATAATGTGGCTTAGAGCTAATATATATAGATTAATAATATATGTAATAACCGTAGGAACTACGGGGTTAGCTTGGTAAATAAGAGGTCAATAGACTTCTGTTCCCAAGAACCCTACGATTTTAATCGTAGGAGGTTCAGAAGCGGTTGAACGGACGAAGTGATTTTGGAATAGGTGAAATCGAATTAAAATCTAATGTTGAAACGTCTTATGAGCAGAATTATCTTGTAAGAGTAATGATATTTGAAACAAAAGATTTGAATAACTCCCTGTGTATTGACGAAGATGACCGTGAAATTGAATAGTGTGAATGGAGTGGTGTAATGTTTGAATGTGATGAATTAAGTTTGTATGCTGGTGACGATATTTGCATTACAGACAAGATAATTATTACCCAACCTACTTTACGTCAAATTAGGGAGTTTGGCGAAAAAAGTTATTTTAGTGCCATACATACTTTTACAAGTGTGGGAGCGGATATGAAATGGCAATTATGGGATATGGGTATTGATTATACTAAAATTGATGATTTTGATTTGTTTATACGATATATTTCTCAGGCTTTGTCAAGTAACAAGAAAATGTATAATGCTCTAATGAGTAATCAGGAACAGTATGCTGATATGTTAGGAAAATTATCAGAGGAAGATTTAGCAAAAATGTTAAAGAATCCTATGAGGTTAGTCTTTAAGGATTTGGATTTTGCTGATTTTGTTCCTGTAAAGAAACAATATAGTGAAGATAAAGAAGATATTGTTTTATATAATCCTGAGAAAGATATTATTATAAATAGGATTATTTATCGCCAAATGGTAGAGGTAGTACGCAATATTCACGGTTTTAAGCGTAACAATGAAGTTCCTGCAAATGAGCAGACTAAAATGGATTTAATTGAGGACGCTCGTGATGAATATGAAGTGGCGAAAAGTAAGCCATTTAAAAGTGTTATTCTGCCTTTGTTATCTACATTGAAAGTGTCGAGCGGTCAATGGGGTAATGATAAAATTTGGGAGATAAAGATAAATGAATTTTTCTACGACATAAAAAGAGCTGGGCATATTAATGAAGCGAAAATGCTTTTACAAGGAGCATATTCAGGATTTGCCAGTCTTAAAGGTGTAGATAAAGATAAACTTAATATGTTTGCTGACTTATAGTTAGCTTGGGTTGTTGCATTTTTTGCAACAACTTATTTTTTTTATAGGTTTGTAGGATAGATACCTACTGCCTTAAAAATTATGATTGGAGGAAATATTATGGCTTTTAATAAGAATGAGCTTATTCTTGATAGAATCAGAAGAATTACTGCTCACGATCTGAGCACCAATGGTATTCTTTATACTATGTCTTCGATTGAAGACCCTTCGCTGAACTGTACTGCCGAGGGTGAGGACGTTACTGATGCTCTTGGTTCTGTAATTACTACTCTGTATCGTGCTAAGAACGCTGAGTTGACTGGTACAAACTCTTTGATTCATCTCGGTCTTGCGGCGGCTCAGTATGGTGCGAAGAAGATTGAGGGTACTGCCGCAGCGAAGATTACAGATGTTACTTATGATATTCTGAAGGTTACTGGTGCTCAGGATGAGGTTATTAAGACTTCTAAGACACCGAAGGATAGCACTGCTATTAAGTATGTATATGCCTTTGTAGATAATGATATTGCTACCGCATATGAGGTTGGCTCTACTGTTTCTGCTACTAAGGCTGTTGTTGCTGCTGATGGTACTATTACACCGCCCACTGGATTTACTGGTAAACTGTTTGTCGAGTACGAGTATGAAGTAGAGAACGCCGTATCTATTACTAATAAGTCTGATGAGTTCCCTGAAGCTTGTAGTCTTGTTGTTTATGCTATCTTCAGAGATAAGTGTAATGAGAATGTTGTTTATTCTGGCAAGATTCTTATTCCTAAAGCGAAACTCAATCCTGAGAGTATCGAACTCGCTCTTACTTCTACTGGTAAACACGCCTTTAGCTTCAAGGTTTTGAAAGATTATTGCACCGAAGATGGCGAGTTGTTTACAGTTATCGTAGCTGGATCAGATGAGTCTGAGTAATAGGCTATATTACGCACAATAATACGATTTGACTATTAAAAGGGCTGTTGTAATTGTACGACAGCCCTTTGCACAATTTGGAGGTGAAACCAATGGCTTCACAATACCTTAATGCAACGTGTAGTATTTGTGGTAAAAAATATCATATGTGCGCTTCATGTAAAGACCTGATGGCTTTACAACCTTGGAAAATACATACAGATACCGCAGAGCATTACAAGATTTACCAAGTGCTTCTTGGTTACAATACTAAAGTTTATGATATTGCCGAGGCAAAGGCAAAGTTGCTGAATATTGATCTGTCTGATAAAGATACTTATATGACAGAGATTAAAGAAGTTATTGACAAGATTATGTCTTACGAAATTAAGGCTAATGTGGCTTATGAGGATAAAGAAGATAAGCCTGTTGTGGTTGAGAAACCTGTTAAAAAAGAAACTGTTAAAGTTAAGCCCACTTCTAAAAAGGCTAAGAAGAAAAATAAAACTGTGGAAACAGAAAAATTAGATGGTTGATTTTTGACGAAGACAATAACGCTGTTCCACTTTTATTTTTAATCGAATGAGTGTGAATGGTGTTTATATAAATTTTTATTTGCGTTACTGTTGTTAATGTTGTTGTTATTCACATTGACGGAGGGGGAAACATTATTCACATTTGATAAGGTGGTTGTGTTTCCCAATTTTTTACTATCAATAGTTGAAAGTTAAAAAAAAGAAAGGTAAATAAAAATGAAAGGTATGGTGTAAAAATGGTACAAGTAAGCGAAGTTACTGGAAAGACGTATAATGATGAAGATTACTATTTTTATAGAAATGTAAAACAACAAATATTTATGTTAGAACACAATTGTGTGCCTGTAGATGTATTTGCTGGTGGAGATCATAAACTTGTTATGGCATTTAGCAAAGAAGATCATAAAAGAGTTTTACCATTATGGATGGCGAATAAACCAAAAGATGAGAGTGGTGGTCGTAATGGCTAATGTTAATTTTGGCAAGCGGTTTGAAGATGATTTTAAAAGTAGTTTGCCTGATTATTGTTTAATACATCGTTTAAGAGATTCAGGACAGTCATTTACAAATTACGCTGAAAGAAGCGACAATAACTATTCGTGGAAAAATGAATGTGATTTTATTTTTTTTGATGATAGACATCGCATAGAGTATTCCGTAGAAAACAAAACAACAAAATTTAAGACTATGAATTGGGAAAGCAAAGAAGAATATGAAACAAACAAAAGATTAGGCAAGAAATCTACGAAATTAATTAAATGGCATCAAATAAATTCGTTAATAAAATTTGATAGATTTAATTATTCTATTCCTTGTTTTTTCTTAAATTTTCGTAATGATGATACTAACGCACAACGTACATATTTTATACATATTAATGATTTTGTCAAAATGATAAAAACATTAAATAAGAAATCTTTTGACGAGATTGACTTGATTAATAATGGAGCAATCAAAGTCAATGGTTTGAAAAAACGTACTCGTTATGCTTGGGATATAAACGAATTTTTATCTAAGTATAGTTTAAACTTTTGCAACGATAATTGAAACTATACTTTTAATAAGGGTTAATTTGAATTATGATTACAATTATACCCTGATAATTATAATTAAATGAAGAAAACTTAAAGTAAAACTTAAAGTAAAAGTTAAATTAAATACAATACATATTAAAGAAAGGTTGTTGTAATATGAGTAAAATTATTGGCGTTATGAACGCAACTTATAACTATAAAGGTCTGGACGGACAATACAGTTTCTTCACGGATATTGACGTTCTTAGGAAAGCAAAGTTTGTTGAGTCTGTTTGTAGTTATGTGGTAACTGATAAGAGTTATCAAGCGGTATTAAGAGATACTATTTTTATGTGGCAGATTATCGAAGCGTTTACAAATATCAATTTGAAAGACGTACTCAATCTCGAAGAAAGTCAAAATGCGCTTGGTGATATTATTGATTTTGTTGAGGAAACAGATGTAGTTGAAAATATTGTTGACAATATGAGAGCTGGTTTGATTCAAGAATTGAATGAAGCTGTGAATCTTAATATTGAATACAAGACAGGTATTCATATTGACCCATTGAGAGATATGCTTACTAATTTGTTGAAATCACTTGAAGATAAAATGAACGGAATTGATATTCCTACGCTGATGAATTTTGCTTCTAAGATAAATGAGATTCCCGATGAACTGTCTGCTGATAAGATTGCTGAAGCGTATGCAAATTCTGACGCTTTTAAGAAGTTAGTAGAGGGTAGAAGAAACATCGAGAAAGACGATAAGGTTGTGGATATAGTTGAAGCGGCAAAAAAGAAAGTTACTAAGACTACAAAAACTGCAAAGAAAAAGACTACTGCCAAGACAGCCAAAAAGAAAGAAGTAAAGAGTGACATAGAAAATGAAACGGAAGTAAAAGTAGATACAGAAGAAAATAAAGAATAAGGTGATATTATGGCTTTCCATAGTATGAGTGAATTAAAGGCTTATTTAATGCCGAGAATGGAGAAGTCTGTAACTACTATGAGAGATAGCGTTTACAGTGTTATTAATATGTACCTGAAACAGTTTTATGCGGAATACGAACCTATTGAATATCATAGGACTGAACAATTATTGCGTTCTTTGGTTAAGTCGGAAATTAAGCAAGAAGCGAATGGGTTTAGTGCTTATGTTTATTTTGATATTGATGGGTTGGATTATGCGTTACACAGAGCAAATTGGACTAAAGAAATGAATAGAACTGTTGCTAATATTGCTTTAACTGGTAAAAAAGGTGACGCTCCTTCTATTAGTGTTAAACACGGATATAAATATCCTCACGGTGGTTACAATATAGCTGCGAGAAAGCGTGGTGTACATCAAACAAAAATTTGGATTGAATCGCTAAAGACTCTACAAAAAACCAAAGAACACTTTATTACTATTCTTAATATGAATGGTATTCCTTGTAAGAAAGCTGGAGAAGTTACATTAGGAAAGAGGTGAGATTATGGCGAGAAAAACATTTAGGAAAATAATTACAAGTCCTGAGTTAATTGAACAAATCAATCCTGAGAGTAAAAAGTTAATGGAACGGTTCTTGAAAAACTATTCTACAAAGAAGTCACCTAATACGATAGTGAATTACAGAAGTAATTTGAATATCTTTTTTTGCTGGCTTGTTAGGGAAGATAACAACGTGCCTTATGTTGAGTTGAAGAAAATGGATTTTATGGATTTCTTCGATTATGCAAGTTTGGAATTACATTGGGGAAGTCAAAGATTTTCTAATTGTCATGCTTGTTTGTCGAGTTTTAGTAAGTGGATAGAAAGAATGTATGATGAAAAATATCCTAATTTCCGTAATCTTCTTCCTTATATTGAAAAGCCTGTTAAAGAAATGGCTCGGAAGAAATCTGTTTTTACGCAGGAGGAAACAAGTGCATTAATGAACTGGCTTGGTAATGAAGGTTATATACAAGAACAGTGTTTGCTTGCTTTAATGCTGAGTTCGGGTGCAAGATTAAGTGAATTAGTAAGATTTAGAACGGATTTAATTGACGAAAATAATCTTGCTTATGATGATTTGTTTTTAGAAACAACAGATGAAATTCAAATCAAAGGCAGAGGTGTGAATGGTAAACATGAATTGAGATGTATTCTTAAAGATACATTTATTCCTTATTATCATAAGTGGTTAATTGAGCGTGAAAAGATTGTAATGAAAAATAATCAAGATCACACCTATATTTTTATAAGGAAAGACGGTACTCCTGCAACAAAAACCACAATTAAAGGTTGGATGGAGAAATGGGATAAATTTACAAGGGAAAATTTCTCTAAAGATTTTTACCCTCATAGCATGAGACATAACCTTGTTTCACGATTGCTTTCTGTTGGTCTTGAAAAAGAATTAGTACAAAGTATTTTTTCTTGGACAACAGCGGATATGGTTTCAGTGTATTCTGACCTTAAAGCATCTGATCGCAAATGGAAAGGTTTGGATAAACTAAAAAATGCTTTAGAGCAAGATAAAGTAAAACAAGAAAATAAAAATGAGAATGAAAACAAATAAAGACAAGGTGTAAAAATGAGATATAAAAGGAAATTATTTTGTTGTTATAGTGTTGATCTTCGTGATTATTTATATCAACATGGTATTAAATATGAAATTTGTGCATTAAATCCAAACACTCAAACAATGTTTTGGGCTTATGTAAGAGATGAAAAATTAGATAAAGCATTAACGGAATGGTCTAATCGAAAAGATTAGGCTTTTTTTTTGTGTTAATTTTAGGAGGAATTATTATGGCGAGAAAATATAAACCAGTTGAAATTGGCGATGTATATAATGAATTAACTGTTATTGCAGAAGATTTTGAAAGAGAACAAGTGGATATTGATAAAAACCATAATGGTAAACATTTTAAGTACTATAAATGTCGTTGTAGCTGTGAGAAAGAAACAACAGTACAAATATATCAATTAGTTACTGGTCGTACTCGTTCTTGTGGACATTTACATAAGGAATTGGCAGGTTCAAAACCTAAAGATTTGAAAGGTAAGACTTTTAATTATTTAGAAGCTCTATATATAGATGATGCAAAACCTAATGGTGGTGGCAAACACACTTATTGGATATGCAAATGCTTGAAATGTGGTAATACTAAATCTATTAGAAGTTCTGAGTTAATACAGGGTACTGCTATAGATTGTGGTTGCGAAAATCATAAAAGAATGTCAGATGGAATAGCAAATGATTTATTTGGGAAGGTCTTTGGGCATTTGCACGTTTTAGAAAAAGATTGGGGAAATTATAAATCTGGTGGTGGCAATCATACTCGATGGTTATGTAAATGTGATTTATGTGGAAGAATTGAAAGTAATTCAAGTGCCATGCTAACGACTTATGGCAAAGACCGTTGTAAATATTGTGCTGGTATATCAATGGGAGAACAAAGAATTGTTGAATTACTTGAAGAAAATAATATTCCTTTTATTCATGATAAGCCATATTTGGGATTAAAAACTGAAAATGGCGGTGCTGTAAGATTTGATTTTCGTATAACACAAGATTCTGACTGTGATTATATGATTGAATTTGATGGCGAACAGCACTATAGACCAATACCAATGTATGATGATAGTCTTTCTTTTGAAAAACGTAAACAACGTGATAAATTCAAAGATGATTGGTGTATTGGACACAATATCCCTATGATTCGTATTCCATATACACGCTTAAAGAAATTAAATATTGATGATCTTCGCCCTGAAACAACAAATTATTTAGTTAGTTCATAATAGTGGGTATGCCTATATGGTTAAATATTTTTGTTTTACAAATAAGAACATAATAAAACACAATTAAATATACAATATAAACTTCAATATAATAATTTACCTTACAGAAAGGAAGTGATTACTTTGGAGGATTTTCGTGTTGACCTTGGGATATTTCTAAATCCCGAAAATTTACAGACAGTACAATCTCAGATTGATAGTTTAAGTAGCAGAAATGTTACTTTAAAAATCAATACACAAGATGTGCTGAAAGATGTTAATTTAATCAAACAACAGTTAAAGAGTATTGGTGTTGATTTTGGTGGCGCAACTGGTGTTGGAACTGCTGTTAAGAAAGAGATGGCGGCTACTGAAAAGGAAGTAAAAAAGACTATTTCGCGCATTTCTGATTCTTTGAGAATTGGACTAACAGGTTCGTTATCAATTAATGATTCTGGTAAGCAAATTCAAGAAACAGTAAGGAAATATTTTGAAAGTATTGGTAGTGCAACAACTGAAATATTACGAACATCGGAAAACAATATTAATGGTATTATAGTTAGTGTAAAAAATGCAATTGGAGAAGTCGAAAGGTTGCATTACGCCTTAAATGACGAGGGCGATGGTTTTAGATATGACGGTTCTCGTAGTACGGATAATTATATCAAACTTCAAGAAGAAGCCACAAGAAAAGCGACTCAGGCACAAAAAGAATACGAAGTACAGATAAGTAAAAATAATGCTACTGTGACTAAGTATACGGCTGATCTGACTTCTTTGCAATCGAAGTACACAGACTTAAATGCGGCTAAACCAATTACTGATACAACTCATACTGAAGCATTAGAAACGCAATATCAAAATGCGACACGAGCCGTTGAAGCGTTGAAATCTGCTGAGAAAGATACTTTTACTGAGTTAAAGGCAAATGCTGATGCCGAGATACAAAAACTCAAAGATATGGTTACTCAGTTTAGAAATGCTGAGTATGCGGCTAATCAGTTAAGAGCTAAACCTGTTGAAACCATCAAGATTAATGAAGGTTATGCGTTAGATGAGTTTGAAGCTAAAGTTAGACAAGCAGGAATTACATCACAAGAGTTTTATCAGAAGATTGCTCAGTTGAGAACTCAACTTAGTAATGTAGGTGATAAACAAAGTTTAACTGAATATCTTAATGTGTTGTCTAATGTGAAAGCTGAATCTCAGGCGTTGATAGCGCAAAAGAAAGCTGATGACCAACAAGCTGCTCAGAGTCAAGAAAATATCAATAAAGTTTTCCAAAGAACATTAGAGTTAGAAAAACAAATAGGGCAGACGAGGGTTAAAATTGCTGGTTTAGACCCTGAGAAAGACAAAGCGCAAATTGCGGAGTTAAATAATCAACTTAATACTTTAGTCAATGAATCGCAATTAGTAAAAGGTGAATTTAGTTCTGCTTTTAGTACAGAGCAAATATTAAAATTAAATGATGTTATCAAAGAAACTGAAAATAGAATTGCGAAAATTAAAGCGCAATTACAAGCCGCTCAGAGTCAGAAGGTAGCCGAAATTAAAACTAACTTTTCAAACGGACAGTATGAGAAGGAAGTTAATGCTGTTAAGACTTCGTTTGATTCTTTGAGAAATACAACTACAGAACTACAGACCGCTATGAATGGTCTTGATACTGCCTATGGAAATTTGAAAACCGCACAATCTGGTAGCGACCCTCAAAAGTTAGTTGTAGCAGAAGAAGCGTATGTCAATGCTTTAAAGAAAGTTAAGAATCAACTGGATATAAATACAAGGACTGAGAGAGAACAAATTAGTGCTGAGAAAATGGCACAGGGCAAACAGGCTTTGTATTCTCAAATTGATGTTTGGTTGAAGAATAATTCGGCTGCGGCTAAAAAGTTTGGTGCTGAGTTAAGAGAAATCCAAGCACAATTAAAAGGTACTGATGCTGTCGATCTTAAAGCGTTAAGATCGCAATTCCAAGAAACTACAAGACAAGCCAAGATTGTAGGTTTAACTGGTAAATCATTAAAAGACCAATTTTCGCAGACATTCAAAACTTTAGGAATGTATTTTAGTTCTACTGCTCTTATTATGCGTGGAGTGCGGTATGTACGTCAAATGTATGACAATGTTCTTAAAGTTGATACAGCTATGACTGGTCTTTATCGTGTAACTAATCTTACTGGTGAAGAATATCAAAAGATGTATGATGATATGACTGAATCGGCTAAGAAGTATGGCAGTACACTTGATGATATTATCAATTCCACGGCAAGTTGGGTTAGATTGGGATTTGATGCAAATACAGCAGAAGGATTATCCGAAGTAACGGCTATGTATCAGCACGTTACAGATTTGGATAATAGTACAGCGGTAAAAAACTTAGTAACTGCATATAAAGGTTATCAAAATGAATTATTAGAGTTGTCAAATGGCGATTCAATTAAAGCCATGACTCGAATCAGCGATATCTATGATAAGTTGGGTGGAAAACTTGCCCATAAGGAACTATATCGGTTAAAGGCTTGTGAAAGTTAAGACCGAGGAAAGATAAAATGTTTGTAAATTAATGAAAAATTAGAATAAAGGTGGTGAAAAAATGAGACAATTTATAGATTTGACAGGACAACGATTTGGAAGATTAACAGCACTAAAAAGAGTTGAGAATAAAGGTAAATTAACTCAATGGTTATTTCAATGTGATTGTGGAAATCAAAAAATATTAAATCCTGCACAAGTTAAGAATGGCATGATAAGGTCTTGCGGTTGTTTGGCAAAAGAAACAACTGGATTAAGGCATTTTAAAGATTTAACAGGGCAAAAAATAGGGCGATGGACTGTTTTGGAAAAAGTGGAGAATAAAAATAATTGTGTTAGATGGAAATGTCAATGTGAATGTGGTGAAATACGAAATGTGTTTGCTAATAGCTTATTAAATGGAGTTTCTTTATCTTGTGGGTGTTATAAAGCTGATAGAGCACACGAACTTAATTTCGAGGATTTAACTGGTATGAGGGTTGGAATATTGACGGTTGTTGAAAGAATGAAAGATGATTATATTTCGCCTAATGGTGGCAAAACACCACGGTGGTTATGTAAGTGTGATTGTGGTAATGAAAAGATTGTATTAAGTGGGACTTTAAAAACTGGTGCAATTCGTTCTTGTGGTTGTATAAGTAAGTCTATTGGCGAAATCTATATACAAAATGTATTAGATGAATTACAAATAGAATACATACAAGAATATCGTTTTGATGATTGCAGGAATGTATTGACATTACCTTTTGATTTTTATTTGCCAAAATATAATACTTGTATCGAATATGATGGTCAACAACATTTTGAGGTTGTTGACTTTTTTGGTGGGGAAAAAGGCTACGAAAGACGTAGATATAATGATGATATTAAAACGAAATATTGTGAAGATAACAATATTTCGTTATTGAGATTGCCTTATTATTTATCGCAAGATGAAATAAAAGTAAAAATTGAAAATATTACAAACATTTTAAATCCGTAACGACTACAGGCGGTATATGGTAACATATATCGTGAAGTTCCTTCTCTGTTTTTGCAGAGTAATATATAGTCTGAACTCACGCTATAATCTTAATATATGAAACGTGAGAATAAGGTAGAAATGCCTTATCGCCATATTTATATGGTCAGTACCTATTTAGGGAAAGCAACAGATTGAATGAAATGCCTGTAACGGCTGCACAAGTCGGTGAAGGTATGACAAAAGCTGCGTCCGTTCTTGAAATGAGTGGCGCGACATTAGAACAGGCTGCTGGTATGATTACTGGTGGTGGAGCTGTTACGCAACAATTTGAGGAATTTGGTAATGCTTTAAAGGTCAGTGCGCTCAGGATTCGAGGGATGCGTGGACAGCTTGAAGAATTAGGTGAAGAAGTTGATGAAAATGTAGTATCTGTATCAAAAATGCAGACTCAAATTCTCAACCTTACACATGGTAAAGTCAATATTTTTGAAGCAGATGGTAAATCATTTAGAAATATTTATGATATTTATGCTGATATTGCTAAAATATATGATGACCTTAGTGACCCTGATCGTAGCTCGTTACTTGAACTCTTAGCGGGAAAGGTAAGGGCGAACCAGATTCAAGGTATGCTTCGCCAGTGGTCTGATGTAGAAACAGCGACTAAAAAAGCCTATGAATCGGAAGGTACAGCAGCTAAAGAAAACGAGAAATATATGAATAGTATGCAAGGTAAGATAGCGGCTACGCAAGCAGCTTGGCAAGCCTTGTCAAATTCATTTCTCAGTTCTGATTTTCTTAAAGGGTTGATTGATGGCGGCCAAACATTCCTTAATGTGATGAATGATATTGTTAAGACAACAGGTGCTTTACCCCCAATCTTAGCAGTAATAGCAGGATACTTGTCTGCAAGTAAAAACATCGGTAGGGATAAAATGTTTTCTCTCAATAGTAGTAATATGCCGATAGTAGTAATAGTTCTGTTCGGATACGGACAGTTTAGATACTACCGATTGTTGAAATACAACAAGGTAAACGAAGTTAAATACTTCCTGTTTGTAATATCTGTTTGTAAATTAGGATATTACAAGCTATGCTTCAATAAGCGAGGAAAGCGGTACAACGTAACTACACCTTTGCTTTGGTGACATTGTAAAGTCGTAAAAATGTTACGCTCCGAAGGTTCGCTGGGATAGGTCTTAATAGTTTAAGACAAGCCCTCAGAGTAGCGACAACAAGCGGTTACAGTTATATGAAACGATGCTGTAATAAGATACGCTCCGAACTGCTGAATACGACAGTGAAATTTACAGTAGAAATCTTATCTTCTACTTTCGTGTAGCTTGACCTTAGTACAGAGGTGATAAGAAGTATAAAAGAAATTTGTATAAATAAAACGGACTGGCGTAACCAATCCGTAATTTATAAAGAAGGTGTGTAAAATGAAAACTATAATAAGTAACATTGAAGATGTTTTGGACGTACTAACAGAAGAACAGCGAAATAAATTATCTTTATTAAAAGAATTTAGAGTAAAGGGTTTGTATCGCTATTGTATATCCACAGGAAGATATAGTGAGCAAATTATTACATATGAAGATTTCAAAACTATATTCTTTGTTCCTTATGGTGATAAGTATTTATTCAGATATAGTAATACGTTTTGTATTACAGAGATACTTGACCGATTTCATACATTGTATCGTCAAGCCAATGCCATAAAAGATTAACTATATGTCTTTCAGAATAATATTCTTCTTTCTCTTGTTCATCAAATATGGTTTTGATTTGATAATCTAAATATTTATTATATGCTTTTAGTATTAGTCGTGCAGTCATATAGTAACTAATTAAATCATTTAATTTTGATTCGGGAGATTCTATTATGGATATAAAATCTTTAAGTATATCAGGAGAATATGAAAATTTTTTGCGGTCATATTCTTCTAAAGGCAAAAAATCAATTAATCCTACTGCACGATTTATAACTTCCTTTTCTTCTTGTGTTAATTTTCTGTTTTTAATTTCACTCATAATATTCCCCTCAAAATTTCATACCGCAATTTTTACATTCAAATTGTGAACGTGCTGTTTTGCTGAATAGACCCCATGCTACAGCATGAATACCTCTACGCAGATCAGAAATTCGTTTTATGTTTGTGGAATTGCAAATAGGACAATGTGGTTGGTTAGATTGAGTTGATTGAGATTGAGAATTGTAATTTTTATTTTTTATAGTACAATATTCTAATTGTGATTTACAAACAGGACAAATATTTGTATTATGATCAACTTCTCTGGTACGATCACATTTTTGACAAAATAATACTTGTTTGGTGTTATTAGGTTTTTTGTTCTTAGCATTTAATCTGTTAATTTCTTCTGGTGTCATTTGTTTAACCTCCTTCTTGTAGAATTATATCATTTATTACTTATTATTTCAAGCAAAAGAAAGTTCGATATTAAAATTATCTGAAAATTTAGATGGTATTAATTCAAGATTTTTATTATTCAATAAAAATATTATAAGTGCTAAAGATGCATTAGCCGCATTTAAAACAGGTGGATTTGCAGGATTATCAAATGCTCGGTCAACAGGTATTACAGAAAAAGATATAGCTAATTTAGAAGCCTACAATAATGCATTAAGACAAGGTAAAGACCCTATGTCTGCTTATTATTCTACAATGATGGACTCATCTAATGCGGCAAAACAATTAGCTACTAATGCGAGAGGTGCAGAAGTAAACACTGAAAATCTTACTGTTGCTACACAAACATCTACTGCTGCTATGATTGGTGCTAAAATAGCAACGGTAGCTTTTCAAGCTGCACTTAGTTTTGGATTAGCAATAGCTATTCAAGCAGTTGTAAGTGGTTTGCAATATCTAATTCATTACGAAGAAGAGCAAGCAAAAGCGGTAGAAGAACAAGCAAAGAAATCACAAGAAGCTGCCGATAAAGCAAGCGAAGAAGCTAAATCATTAGATGAATTAGCTGAAAAATATAAAAAACTTAAATCTTCTGAGAATATAGATTCATCGACAAGAGAAGAAATCAAAAATATTCAAAAAGAAATCGTTAAACTTGTTGGCGATCAAGCCTCTAATCTTGATTTAGTAAATGGCAAATTAGATGATGAGCTTGCGAAAATAAAAGAAGCATCTAAAGAACTTGCTAAACAAAATTTAGATACTTATAGAACAGCCGCAAGTGATGAAATGAATAAAGGTATTAAAGGTGACGAAGAATATAACGATGTTAATAGAGGTAATATTCAAGTAAAAGCAGATGCGTCAACTCTTAGTAACGAAGTAATGGAGTTTATCTATGATGCGTTTGCGAAAGCCTTTAAAGAAAATACTGATAAAAAAGTACCACAAGTAGGCGATAAAAATCCTAATGGTAGTAGAAAAGTTTATGATTTTGAAGGAAGATTCAGTGGAAATTATGGTGCTGGTGTTTATCGAGACAGGAATTGGGATAACATTGAGATTGAAATGGACGGTCTTTCATATGCTGTTCGTATTAAAACAATTCAACAAGTTCTCGATTACTTAGAAGAAAATCTTGATGATGTCAATAGTTCTGATATTTATAAAAAACTTTCAAAATATAAGAGTACACTTTCTACTGGTATTCAAGAAGCACAAGGTAAATTAGAAAGTTTTGCTCTTGATTATTTATATGCTGGTGATTATAGTGATACAAAAATTAAATCACTTGAAGAATATAAAACATTAAGGCAAACAATAATTGATGATTTATTAAAAGATTCTACTATCAAAAAGGGATTAGAAGAAGGATATATAGACGAAGAATGGGTGCTTAAACAAGCAGATGACTATTTAAGTAGTTTATCTCAGTTTTCAACTTATTATGAACAGTTTGTAAATGAAACAAAACAAACGTCAGAAAAAGCAAGTGACGCGTTTTCATTTACAATAGATGATAATGAATTAAAATCACAGATTGACGATCTTAAAGATAATATAAGTGATATAGTTTCTGCATATAGCGACATGATGTCTATTATAGATGATTTCAATGAAAATGGCAATCTGTCTGTTGATAATCTTGAAACCTTAATTGATCTTGGCGATGATTATATTGGCACTTTGTTTAATGAGAATGGCGAATTAGAGTTAAATAAAAATTCTTATGTTGCTCTTGCAAAAGCAAAGTTAGAAGATATACGTTATTCAATGCTTGAAAAAGCTATTAGTCAAATTAATAGTTTAAGTAAAGATGATGAAGCTCAGGCTACTCAATCATTAGCAGATAGCACAGGTAATCTTACAGAAGCGACTTTAAAGTTGGCGGCGGCACAAAAAATAGCAGAGGGCGTTGATAGTTCAAAAATTACCGCAATTATGCAAACTTATTATCAATGGGATGCCTTGATTGATAATGTTGTCGAAGGTTTGGAGAGTAACGCAGATGCTACATTAGGTGTTTCAGATGCAACAGATGAAGCAACGGATAGCACTAATGCTTACGAGGATTCTTTAAATGAAGAGAAAGATAGTCTTAAAAACGCTAAAGACGCGCTCGAAGATTACAAAGACGAATTAGAAGATGTTAAAGATGGCTATGAAGACGCTATTGATTCTATAAAAGAATTAATTGATTGGGTTCAAGATTATATTAAGCAAATAAAGAATAATGAAATAGACGCTCTTGAAGAAAAGAAAAATAAAATTGATGATTTAATTGAATCGCAAAAAGATTTGCTTAATGCCGAGAAAGATGAATATGAGTGGAATAAGAAAATAGCAGAGAAAAATAATACGGTTGCTTCAGATGCTCTTGCTGCTTCAATAGCCAGTTTAGATGATAGTAATGCAGGAAAGAAAGCGCAAAAACAAGCTAATGAGAAATTAGCTGAAAGCAGAACGGATATTATTGATACTTTATACGAACATAGTATCGATGAGCGTTTAGATGCACTTGATGAATTAAAAGAGGAACAAGATGATTATTACGATGAGCAGATTGATAAAATTCAAGATTATTTGAATAATGAAGTTCAATTATATAAAGATGCTTGTGAAATAATTGACAAAGATAGTGGTGACTTGTATGGTAAACTATTGTGGTATTGCCAGAATTATACTACAACTTCTGAAGCTGAATTTAATCATATGTGGTCATCTGCTCAGTCTGCTATGCAACAGTATAATACTGCTAATCTTGGTACATTCGATTTACTTAATAATCTTCAGGGTAGAATATATGAAGTTGATACAGCGATTGACGAAGTGTCACGAAGCATCTCTGAATACGAAAGTGCTATTGATGGAGTACAATCAAAAATTGATAGTTTAGGCGAAGCTGCTGAAGAAACCATTAATAAAATCAATAATATTAAAGCTACAAGTATTAGTGATAATTGGTATGTTGATTATAATGGTAAAAAATATTCTTCTTTCTTCGATAATAAAAGCGATGCTATTAATGATTTAAGAAAGCAAGTTACTCAATCAGTACCGTTTAATGAACTTAATCCGTTGCTTATTAATGAAAATACTGTTAAGCATTATGCAAAAGGTACACGCCATACTCCATCAGCATTTATCTCACAAGAAAACGGTCTTGAAGCTATATTTACTAAAAATCCAAATGGGGCAGGAACATATACAATTACTACGCCCGATAGTCAAGTGTTTGATAATAAGCGTACAGATAACCTCTACGACTTTGCAAGCGATCCTGAGAAATTCCTTGCAGAGAAAGGTTTATCCCCTTTATCAAATGAGGAACTTGCTAATCTTGGTTTATGGGGAGATAGTTCGCAGTTAGGAATGATTAATAGTGCGTTTGGTGTTGGTGGATTGAGCGGATTAATAGAAAAGATTACTGGTGGTAGTGGAATAACTTCAAGTAGTGCGACTACTAATAATATTGCTCCTGTAGTTTATATTACTATTCAGGGTGACGCTACACAAAGTACTATAAACGCACTTAGAGCAGAAACAAGTAAAATACAAGACCATATTATTAATAAAATGATGAAGATACCAATCAGAAATAAATTTGTGATATAAAGGGGTGATAATTATGTTTAAGGCTTGTTATTTCAATTATGCTGGTATATATTCAGGCAAATATAATTTAATAATGGCTTATGTGAATAGAAATGAGGATTTCATTTCTGGTGGTATATACGAGCCAATTCTTAATCATTTACCTAATTCAGCAGAAGCACTATTATATGGATTAAAATATTCAGAAAATCAAATAGAATTTGAAGTGGATATTATAAATCCTGATAATAATATACCTATGTCGCAAATGAGAGAAATAAAGAGATGGTTGTTTGGGCAAGATGGTTGGAAAAAATTAAAGTTAAAATCCCCTGATTTTGCAAATAGTTATTTAAACTGTCTGTTAATCCCTGAAACAGATATAAGAGATTATGGTGGTTATCGTGGATTAAGATGTAAAGTAAAAAATATTAGCAGTTTTTGGTATGGAGAAGATGAAATATTAGAGTTAAACCAATCCGATTTAGAGGGTAATATTAATAGTAGTGGGAATTATCGTTTTACACTTAATGTTAAATCTGATGTTAATACAGAGATATATCCTATTATTCAATGTAAAATGGTTACTGAGGATTTAACTGAGATTATTCCTTTTTGGGTTAAGAATAGGACTAATGGTTCTATTCTTAGTATGAATATACAAAATGATAATTTATCCAAGATGACTTCATATTTATGTACTATTGATACAAAATATCCTTACTTTAAAGTTGCTGATAACTCTAATTCAATTATTAGTTTTCAACCAAGGATTGCTGAATTTTCAAATGGAATTTTCTATTTGAATGAGGGCGAAAATATTATAGATATAGCTTGTCATAAGCAAAATCAAAATAGCGCATATAGATATTTTGAACCGTTTATAATTAAATATACCCCAAAATATAGAATCGGGGGTGTTTAGTTTGAATTTTAAAAACAAAACCCCTGATTTAGTAATATTATCTCAGAATAAAACAGATAGTCTTTCTATGGTAATAGCTCCGCAAGAAGTTGATGTAGAATACATTTTTGGTAGTTTCTCAAAAATGACGTTCAAGGTAAGAAAATTTATTTATAACGAAAACACTCAGCAATGGGAAGTAAATCCTTGTTATGAATATTTAGAGAAAAACAATATACTATATACGTCAGAGCAAACAGATATATTTAAATTCAAAGGGTGTAGTATATTACCTGATTCTTCTTATTACATTCCTTCTTCGCAACCAAATACAAGAAATTCTAGAAGTTCTGGTTTGTATTTTAATATTACTGGAATGAATTTTAAACTAAGAAATGAAACACTATTATATAATATAGGTTGCAGCAATGGTTATTCTTTTGAATATTGTTCGTATTTTGATGATAATGGTTCTTTTATTGACGGGTCGAATGACAAAGATGGGAATGGTAATAGAATTAATTATCAAAAGGAGGCAGTAAAAGAGTTTTTCCCTGTTAAAGTTGGAGATATAATTTCTATGGGAAGTAAAGTTGGTAATGGCGTATTTAATCAAAATGCCGACAATGCTTTTGCTTATAGACTAATTTTTTATTCTGATGCAGATGTAGATACAAAACAAAGTTCAACTGATTGGGCTTTATTTAGTCCTGTTGGAAGATATAGGGTAAAAAATGGTGATTTTGGTGTTCATAGTTATGAAGATATGAATCATATAGCTCATCATCATTATATCACAGAAGGTTATGTTAGAATCGAATGCATAAGTTATAAAAACACTCAATCTTATTGGGTTGCCCCAGCTTCAAATTATGTTTATGTAATCTCAGGAGAAAGATATTGTACAGAAGTTACATTGGGATCAGAACAAACAATAAGTTATGGTGTACCATATTGGATAATAAAAGATACAGAAGATTCAGGAGAAGGCTATAATAGTACAAAGACTATTACCGCATATTCTTATGAAGCTATTATTGGTGGTAAAAATATATCCGTAACAGAAGATACATATCCTTTATATATTCCCGATAAAATAGTAAATACAATACAAAGCGGTACTTTTTATATTGATAGTGTTGATGGACATAATTATCAAGGTAATCAAAGAACTAAACGTGGTATTATTAATATAATTTTAGACGAATTACCTGATTGGAGTATAGGTTATGTATCAAATAATTTAATTACAAAATATAGAACTATAAGTGAATGTGATAACACCAATATATATTCATTTTTAATGAATACTATCCAAGAGTTGTATAAATGTTATATTTTGTTTGATACGAATAATAATAAAATAAATCTTATATCTCAGGACGATATTGTTTCAATAGATAGTGGTACAATGATAGGTTGGAGAAATGCGTTAAAAAGTTTAACTATCACTAATGTAGATGAAGAATATGCAACTTCAATGTATATCAATACTGGTGATAATCAATATGGATTAGGGTTGGTTAATCCGAATGGCTCTAATATAATTTATAATTTTGATAATGTTGTTGATCGAATGGATTATATTATTGACGATAAACATTATGTAAATTTGCATGATTATTATGGTAATGAAGAAGATATAGCAAAACCGCAAACTTTGAAAACGTTATGGAATTTATATAAATTAAGACAGTCGAGAATTTTAAACGGTACAGAAATACAAAATGCTATTACATTTAGAAATGCTGTCAACAATCTAATTGATTATCAAATTGAATTAGTAAAGTTACAAACAAAATTATCTGAGGCTTATACTAATTACGCTAATGCTGCAACTAATGTTAATCTCGGTTTGGATTGGAATAATTCAAATTATCCTCGTATTCCTGAAAAACCTTTGACAATTTATGATTTAACAAATGGCGATTATGCTCCCAATAATACTTATAGTAATTTCTCGTCTGAAGCATTGTATCGAAAATTATACAACGCAGCTTATACTTATAACCAAACGTTAAACAGCTACACAATATTAGAACACAATGCGATTATTGCGACATATAGGTTAAAGGATTATAATGCAATTCTTAGTTTAAATCCTAAAATTTTACAAGAACAATATGATTTAGTCAAATCTGGTTTCACTAATAATATTGTAGATGAAACATATAAACCTGTTTTCACGCCTAAAGAAGCGAAAGAATTGAGTAAATTTATAATTCAGGGTATTTGGACTAATGATAATATCGTATTTAATGATGAATATTCAAGGAATGACATTTTAAATACATTACAACCTGTTTATAATGAAGCTGTGTCAGAATTAGCAAATATTTATTCTAAACCAGTATATGAATTTTCAGCAGAAATGGCAGGATTAGTGTTTAACGAAGAATTATCAAAAATGATTTCAAATTTATTTTTAGGAAATTCTTTATATATTCTTTCAGACAATAAAAAAAAGTTATTTAATATTATTCAACCTGTTTTGATGTCTTTTCATATTAATTATAGTGATTACGAAAATTCGTCAATTACTTTAAGTACAAATTATAAACAAAAACCTTTGGAAATTAGGTATACTCAGTTGTTTAGTATGATTTCCCAAACATCTGTTGATAGTCCTAATTATGTTGCTGATGATTAATTTAGAAGGTGATTACAATGAAATATATTTCTCAATCAAAATTTGAAAAAAACTCAATCAACTTAAAAAGAAAAATGAGTTGGAAAAACAGAAAAATGAATTGAAAGCTGAAAAGGGCAAATATCGTAAGAAACCCACCACAAGCAAGTTACTTTTGGTTACGGTGGTTATTTTATGTGTTGAGATAGTTATCTTTTCTCAATATGTAATGATTAAATTCCAAGATTTGACAGCTCTGTATACATTAATTGGTGTTCCTGTAACGCTTGTACCTGTGGCTTTGGGGTATTATTATAAGGCAAAATCAGAAAACACTATTGGTGGAGTGACGTATGAAACTGCAATTCATCAGATGGAAACGGAAAATATTGTTGATAATAATGATAGTAATGATGGTTTTATTGGTGGTGATATATATGAGGGAACCACTTGATTTAGCAGGTCAAAAATTTGGAAAATTAACTGCTATTAAAATAATTGAGAATAAAAAACAAATCGGAAATATTTGGTTGTGCAAGTGTGATTGTGGAAATTTTTGTAATGTTCCAACTTCAAGGTTACGGAGTGGAAATACAAAATCATGTGGTTGTCTTAAATCTTATGGTGAAACTATAATTAAAAAAATATTGTTTGATAATAATATTTTGTATGAAACTCAAAAAACGTTTGATGGTTGTCGATTCCCAACTATTAATGCTATGGCAAGGTTTGATTTTTATATTGAGAATAATTATCTAATTGAATTTGATGGTAAACAACATTTTGAAATTGGAAATCAAAGTTAGTTTAACGAAAAAAAACTTAAACTATTACAAGAAAGAGATAATTATAAAAACCAATGGTGTAAAGATAATAATTTACCATTAATAAGGATTCCTTATGCTCGTCAAGATGATTTATGTCTTGACGATTTATTATTAAGTACGACAAAATATAGAGTTGTATAATAGAAAGGTGATTAAAATGAGTATTTTAGATGGACTTCAAAATTTCTTGATGTTTAATGAAATAACAAACTAAAATATAGAGAGGAAAATGATTATGATCAATTGGATTGTTAGATTAAAAAATAAAAACTTTTGGATTGCTCTTATTCCTGCGGTTATTGTTTTAGTGCAACAAGTAGTGAAGATTTTTGGCATCCAGATCAACCTTGGTGAACTTGGTAATAATTTACTTGACATTGTTAATTCTGTATTTATTATTCTTGCCATTCTTGGAATTGTTGTCGATCCTACTACTGATGGTATAAAGGACAGTGTAAGAGCATTGACGTATAATAAGCCTAAAAAAGATATTGAAGAGTGATTAAAAATCTTCTAATTACAACTAAATTTATAAGCGGTGAAATTACAACTTCACCGCTTATTTTAATTTTGGAGATGGTTACAATGGAAACTGTAAGAAATATCCTAAGTTTTTTGGGGTTAGTGGGTGTTCCTTCGCTTGGTGCTATAATCGGGTGGCTTGCTAAAACTATTCGTACACAAAAGAAAGCACAAGATGCTTTGAAGAAAGGTGTACAAGCAATTTTACGCAGCCAGATGATAACTAACTATAACAAATGGTATGTTGAAAGAGGTTACGCTCCTATATGGGTAAAAGATAATTTTGAGAACTTATGGATACAATATGAAGCGTTAGGTGAGAATGGTGTGATGAAAAAGATTCACGATGAATTTATGTCATTACCTACCGAACCACCTATAAGAAAAGAAATATAATGAATTTTAATAAATTTGAAAGGAGGAATGTTTATGCCAAATAGTTTAAGCGAATTACATACTCTACACGCTTGGGAAGATAATCAGATCACTGAACGCTGTACGCAAGGTGAATATGCTGGCAAGGTACTTCAATTCAAGTTGGTTGACAAAGACGGCGCTATTAATTTATCAAACTGTCTTGTGCAATATGCAGTTACAAGACCTGATAAAACAGAGGATTTGTTGGATTGTATCATTGACAATGGTGTGGTGAAATGCAATCTTACTTATTCTGTTACATCCGTTGTTGGACTTGTACACGGCGAAGTTAGGGTAATTGGAAGTAACGATAGTGGGATTATAAAGTTCTACGGAGTTAATCTCCGTGTATATAAAGGCGTGTCAGATGAAGCTGCCGAGCAATCAGATGAATTTACTGCTTTGATTGCGGCGTTGCAAAAAGTGGTTTCTATTACACCTGATCCTGATTCAGAAAATACTTATGTTGTGCGATTAGATGATTCGATTGTTCAAAATGGTCTTAATCCAGTGGCGAGTGGTGTTCTATATGATTATCTGAATGATAACTTTTATACTGAAACACAGGCAGATAATAAGTTTGTGCTGAAATCAAATACTTATACAAAAAGTGAAATAAATGCTATTCAAACGGAAAACGATAAAAGATTTGAACTGCAAACAACGGTTGGATTTAACGAGAATGGTATTCCTGTCTTTACGTCTAATAATACTTCGTTTTCTGCTGGTGCTTGTTCGGTGAAAAGTGTCAAGACATTGTTTATTGCTTCTAATGTTGAAACTATTAGTAGTGGTGCATTTAATACAACTGCTAATCAGAATATTACTGTTGTATATGTTGATAATGAACAGGCTGATATTACTATTCAATCTGGTGCTTTCCCAAGTGGTGCGACTGTTTATTATAAAGGTGAATTTAATGCACTTGATTTTGTTATAACTGCATTGAAGAATCTTAGTACATCTAAATTAGATGACGCTAACAACTCTGTAAAGACAAATCATATTGCCGATCTTAATGTAACGGAAGGTAAATTAGCAGACGGAGCAGTAACGGATATAAAACTTGCTAATAAGAAGTGGAATTTTGTCGATTTAGGGCAAGTTAATAGTACAAGTGTTTTTGATGATTATGTAAATACTGAAACTATTTATGTTGTAAAAGTTGCGGCAATTGATTGTCTTTTCTTTATTACAGGCAACACACAGGTTCGATATATTCATACTGTTGGTTGGGAAAAGCGAAGAAAAGTTAATGATACTTGGGAAGAATGGCAAGGAGCTATTTTTACACAGAGTATTCAAAATAATGCTATTACAACTGATAAGATTGCCAATCTTAATGTAACGGAAGGTAAGTTATCTTCTGAATTACAAGCTAAGATAAATAAAAAGACTGGTGTATATTCATATACAATTCCTGTTTCTAATTGGAGCAATAACGCTCAATCCCTTAATTTATCATCTGTTTATACAGTAACCAGTAAAACAAAGGTAGATATCGAGGGTGATAATACTGTACTGGAACAGTTGGTAATTGATGATTGTGAGGGTATTTACGTTGAAAATAATAATGGTAGCCTAACCATCAAGGCTATCACTAATGCTCCTACTGAAAATATTACTGTTCAACTCGTAATCTACGAAGTTGAAGATTTGAATTAAAGGAAGGTGAGAGTATGGTTAAAGGAAAACCTTTACTGCCTTCTGGTGCAAGTAAAGATTTATTGTTCGATACTACTGAAGATTTGAATGGTTATCTTGAAACACCGAAGGCGAAAGCTGGTCAATTTGTTAAAGTTTTAGAGCGTAATAAATTAGGTCAGAGCGTATATCAAACTTACGTTATTCAAGATATTAATAATGTATTTGTTCCTCAAAAGGTTAGTAGCGATATAGATTTCAGCGATTTGGATTTGAAGATTGTGGATGATGAGAATGATGAAGATAAGAAATATCTTGTTTTAGGTGACGATAGTGACGATGAAACTGAGTATGCAAGAGTTGTACTTCCTGCTATGGGAGGCGGTGGCAGTAGTTATATTGTAATGCGTTTGAGAAACTTATTACCTTCTACTACCTTTACAGTGCCTTACAATCAGGAAACAGGCTGTACTTGCGAACTTGATTATACTTGGTCTTCTATTGATACAGGTGATAAAGATACACCTACTGGTAATGGTACGGCGTATTATTATGTTGACGGCACACTTGTATTAACTACACAAAATTTAGCGCAAGGAAATGTTGTTGTTAATTTAGGTGAGTATCTTACTCCTAACAGAGTAAATGTGATTAAAGTTACAGTTGTAGATAGTGATAATAATAAAAAGTCATTGACTTATAATGTCAATGTTTCTTACAACTATATTACTACAAAATTCCCAAGTTTAAGTGTTCAAAGGAGTAATTTCTCAATTCCTGTCGTTCCTGTTGGTAGTGGTCAAAAGACTATTTATTGCATTATAGATGATGACGATAATAATCCTATTACAGTAACAACAAGAGTTTCTTCCTCGACTGTTTATATTGACATAAACA
>Ga0326511_10000129_pt1 | contig 57922 bp, 83 predicted proteins | sample 0_2496_0518_D_FD_203701 | JGI IMG/M metagenome (GOLD analysis project Ga0326511, IMG submission 203701) | Bovine rumen microbial communities from UC Davis, California, United States - 0_2496_0518 | ecosystem: Host-associated > Mammals > Digestive system > Stomach > Rumen | place: USA... | reverse complement strand
ATTCTTAGGGATTTGAATAAATAACTTGTTAATTTGAGGAGACGCAAATGAAAACAATGGTAAACGGAAAGGAAATTAAGGTTTGGGACAAGAACGCAATTTCAGCGGTTCTTACAAGTGAAGTAAACAAAATGCTTTCAGCTGGTTTTGTGTTTTATTTTTACGGTGGTTCGCAAGGTGAGGAAGCTAAAGTTTGCCTTACCAATGACGGAGGAAAGACTGTATATGTGTTTTGGGTTCACACCGAAAATGAGGATGTTGATGGTTCTGGCAAGTGGTACGAAAGAGCGGATACAATGGTAATCACTGGTAAGAAATACATTGATGTATATCCTAATATGACATTATGGTTTAACAAGGGTGAACAATTTTTCGAAAAGAAATGGTACGAAATTTCAGACAGGCGGGAAAATAACCGCTATGTTGAAACCATGCAAGAATATTTCGAAATAAAAAAACTTCAGGACGAAAGATGGGACGTTTGTCACGCAACATTGCCTAGTAAAAAATTGCCGGAATGCGCAAATAAACCAGCGTTAAAATTAGTTAAGAAAATAAGGGGTTATGGAACAACAAAGTTGAAAGATATTTGCTCTGTTGTTAAGGAACCGTCATTTGCTGGTTATTTTGTTACATTTACAAAGGAATCAAGGAAGGAATCAATTCGTATCAGCGCAAAAGTAAGATAAAATAAAATTGGTTTGCTGGTTCCATAAAAATCAGCAAGGGTGGGAAATATGTATTTTGAATTAATGGAAAAGAGCATTCAATGCGCTTATAAGGCGCTTGAATATTATGCGAAGAAGGAACTTGACCTTGCAAAGTTTTACAAGGGTGCGAGCATTACTTATAAAAACAAAGCATTAAACCTTATAATTGAGGAAGGAATAAAATGAACGTGTTTGAAAAATATGTAAATATGATTCGTAAAAAGGCGCATGGTGTTTCACAGAAATACAAAGTGCCATATGATGAGATGGAAAGTCAAGGGTTTTTAATTTATTGTGAATGCTTGAAGCGTTATGACGTTTCGAAAGCTAATTTTGGAACTTTTCTTTATATTCAGCTAAACAGGTTAGCTGATTTCGCAAAGACATACAAACGTCAGCAAGGTGTTTTAATTCAGGATTACTATGGCGCAAATGAAACAAGCGATTATGAAAGCAAAATACCAGCGCAAGAAATTAACCCCACGTTTCAAGAGTTGCTTGAGGAAGCTAAAAGCAATTTGTCACATGGTGCGTATAATTTGCTTTTGTGGATAGTGTCGCGCGAATGGGAAAGAAAAAATAAAAGAACACCAACTGTTTCAATGGCTGTAAAATATTTTAATGTTAGTAAGGGAATAATTGAAAGCCTTTGGAAGGAAATTGGTGTCTTTTGGAATGGTGCGGGCATTGCTTTTTATGCGTAATCCTATAATATATATAGTTTAGTTTACAGAAAACAAGAAATTGTTTTGACTATCTTGTGCAAGTCTCCGGCATAAGGTAGTATTTTTTTTGAGGGTTGCAAATGGTATTTTATGACGGTGAGAAATTATGTGTTCAATTAACTAAAGGAAGCAACTATAAAAAAGTTTTGCAAATAGCTAAACAGTATGATAGCGAATATCTTTCTGACGTGGGAATATTTGTGTTTCCACCAATAAAAAAAATTGCTTGGGCATTGGAAGAAGCTGGTTATTCGTTTGACGATAGCGCAAAAATATTTTTGAAAAAGAGAGAAATAAAAATTCCTGATACCCTGTTTGAATTTCAAAAGGAAGGCGTTAAAAAAATGCTTTCCATGGAGACTAATATTTTGTTAGCTGATGAAATGGGTCTTGGCAAAACGGTTCAAGGAGCTGTTTATTTAGCACTTAAAAGAAATTCTGTTCCTGCTTTAATTGTGTGTCCAGCAAGTTTGAAAATGAATTGGTGTAGGGAAATTGAAAAATGGACGCATTACAAGACATATATTATTGACGGACGCAATCCACAATATTTAACAAAGGAATTTATTGATAAATACCCTGTTTGGATTATTAACTATGACATTTTGGGTGTTGAGAATAAAAAAGAAAAAGAAGAGGAGATGGAAAGACGCAAGCGGGCTAAAGCAATGGGTTATCCCTTTCGAAAAAAACAAGTTAAGGTTGACGGATGGTGTGATGAATTAATAAAGCATAATTTTCAAACAATCATTTGTGATGAAGTTCAGTACATAGCTGAACCCGAAACAATAAGAGCACGTGCAATTCTTCAAATATCAAAAGCATTGCAAAACAGCAAAAAACTTTTTATTTCTGGTACACCTTATGAAACAAAAACAAGTCAATTTTTTACTTGCCTTTCAATTCTTGACCCTCTTAATTTTAACAACAGGTATAAATATTTAATGAGATATTGTGACCCTGTCAAAACATTTTTTGGCTGGAAGTTTGACGGACTAAGCAATGCTGAGGAGTTGCATGAAAAAATTAGTAGGTTTATGATTCGTAGGTTAAAAAAAGATGTTCTAACTCAACTTCCACCAAAAATAAGGGCAGTAGTTCCAATGCAAGTTTCAGCGCAAGAACGAAAACTATATGATGAAGTTGATTGGCAATTTGAGCGGGATATTATTAGCGGTGCAAAAGACAAGAAAGCGCAAATTGGACATATTGCGCATTTGAAACAAGCAAGCTATAAAGCCAAGGAAAAAGCGGTTATAAAATGGATTAAAGATTATTTAACTTTTCAAAATAAAAAGCTGGTTGTTTTTATTTATCATCATGCAACGTATGACGCATTAATGAAGGAGTTCGGATATTGTAGCGTTGGATTAACTGGTGCAACACCGCCAAGCGAAAGACAAAACGTGGTTGACAGGTTTCAAAATGATGAAAAAGTTTATTTGTTTATTGGACAAATAAAGGCTAGTGGTGTAGGACTAACATTAACGAAAGCCAGTGCTACTTGTTTCGTTGAGTTCGGAACAACAGCTCCCCAGCATGAGCAAGCGGAAGACCGTGTTCACCGCATTGGTCAAACAGCTGATTCCGTTATGGCTTATTATTTAATTTTGGAAAACAGCATTGAACAGGATATTATGAATACATTGGAAAGGAGGAACAGGGATTTGAAAAAGGTAATGAACAATGAAAATGACGCTAGTTTGTTTAATGCTGAAGATATGCAAGAGGAAGTTTTAGCGCAATACAAAAAGCGCAAAAACATCAATAAATAATTGTGTTCCTATAATAAATGTAGTTTACTAAAGGATGGAGAAAATGAAGGTAATAAAAGAAATTACTTTTGATAGTGCTCATATGCTGTCAAATTACGATGGGAAATGTTCAAACTTGCATGGGCATACATACAAACTTCAAGTAACGCTTGAGGGCAAGGTTTTGGAAAATCACATGGTGATGGATTTTAATGTTTTGAAGGGAATATTAAATGAAGTTGTTATGGATAATTTCGACCATGCTGTTATTTTTTCACAAGAAGAAATTCGAGGTGAAGCTGAAAATCATTTGCTTATTTGGTGTAGAAAATTTGGCAAAAAGTTTACAATTATTCCGGGAAAAACAACCTGTGAAGATATGGCTCCCTACATTAAAAGACTTGTTGAAGAAAAACTGTATGAAAAAAATATTGATGTTTTAGTTTGGGTTAGATTGTGGGAAACACCAACTTCATTCGCGGAGTGCTAACATGGTAAAAGATGGAAAAATACTTGTAAATGAAATATTTGAAAGCATTGACGGCGAAGGATATCACGCAGGCTTTCCTACTGTTTTTTTCAGAGTTGTTGGTTGTAATTTGCGTTGTAGCTGGTGCGACAGCAAGTATACATTTGAAGCTGAAGAAGACAGTAGGTGGATGACCGTTGCTGAAGCTGTTTCTTCCATAAAGGAATTTGAAATAAATCACGTGACCATCACTGGTGGCGAACCTTTACTTGAAGAAAATAAGAATTGGATGACCGCTTTTATTAAAGCATTGCTTTTGAATAATTTTGTTGTTGATGTTGAAACAAATGGTTCAATTGATTATCGGTATTGGAAGGAAATGTTCGGTTCCGAAACTTTTACTTTGATTGCAGACTGGAAAGCGCCAAGTTCAAAAATGACTAAATTTATGCTCGAGTCAAATCTTGCTGTTTTGGGTGAACGTGATATTATTAAAATTGTGGTAACAGATAACGATTTTGAAGAAGTAGAAAAAATCATTGCAAAAAAACCAAAAGCCACAATTTATATTTCACCAGTGTTTGAACAGGTTACAATGGAAAAAATTCCTGAATTTGTAATGAAACATAAAAACAAAAATATTAGATGTCAAATACAACTTCATAAGGTATTTTGGAATCCAGATAAAAGAGGTGTGTGATTTATGAGTGGTAGTTACGAAGAAAAAAAGCAACTGGACAGAACGCAAGCAAAATTTGATAGAAATAAAATTATGCAAGCGGTTAAAATGCTCATTGAAGCAATAGGGGATGACCCGAACAGGGAAGGTCTTAAAGGTACTCCCGACAGGGTTGCGAGAATGTATGAAGAGATTTTTGAAGGTATGCTTTATAGCAATGAAGAAATTGCTGGTATGTTTAACACCTGTTTTGAAAATGAAGCAAACGACCTTGTTGTTGTTCAACATATTCCAATTTTCAGTTATTGCGAACATCATTTAGCGTTAATGTATAATATGACCGTTTCCATCGGCTACATTCCGAAAGGAAAAGTTATTGGTCTTTCAAAAATTGCACGTATTGCTGAAATGTGCGGAAAAAGATTGCAGTTGCAAGAACGAATTGGAAGTGATATTGTAGATGTGCTTGAAAAAGTTTTGGGTACAAATGATATAATAGTTGTAATTGAGGGTGAACATTCTTGCATGACAACTCGTGGAATTAAAAGTCGCGGTTCAAAAACAAAAACAGCAACATTGCGAGGAATTTTTAAGAAAGACATTGCTGTAAGAAATGAATTTTATAATCTAATTAGTAAGGAGTAATATATGACAATTCAAAGAAAAGAACTGTTGGAAAGTTTGAAACAGTGTATGCCCGGAATTGAAACTGGTTCAGCGGTGTTGCAAGGTGCGGATTCCTTTGTGTTTCACGATGGAAGAATTTTTACGTATAACGATTCAATTTCCGTCACAGTACCCATTAAAAATGAAGGGTTGCTTGAGGAAGGTCTTGAAGGTTGCGTGAAAGCGGAAGAATTTTTCAAAATTATAAGCAAGTTCCCAGCTGACGAAATTAAGTTCAGCGTGACGGAACAGGGAACATGGCTTTTGAAGTGTGGAAAAGCAAGAGCGGAAATGTCATTAATTAATTTTGATTTTGAAACACGCTTGAAGAACATAGCTCCAGTTGAGGACGCTTGGATTAGCTTAAACGATGATTTTATTGCTGGTGTCAATGCTTGCAAAATGTCTGTCAATAAATCACAGCTTTCCGGAATTTGTTTTGAAGGAAATGAGGTAATTTCGACAGATGGAAATCAAATGAATTGCTACACCATGAAAGGAGTCGAACTTCCTAAGTTTTGGATTTCCGACAACAGTGCAAACGAACTTTTGAAGCTAAGAAAATTAGTCGCTGTCCAGTTGCAAGGTACATGGGCTCATTTTAAGTCTGAAGATGGTACAATGTTTTCAATTAAAACTTTAAACTCGGAAATGTATCCTGTTGAAAAGCTAAGAAACATAATGAACACTTCAAATCCGGAAAAAGCAAAGTTGCACGCAAAGTTTCCAAAAGATTTGTTCAACGCAATTGACAGGGCTGTTTCTTTTGGGATGAACGTTCATGATAACCTTGTTGTTCGCCTTGAGATAAGCAAGGAAAAAATTGAAGTAAGTTCAGAAAGAAGTGCTGGTAAGTACAATGAAAAAGTAGCATGGGAAGAAAAAATAAACGAAGACTTTGAAAGTTTTATCATTTATGTTGACGTTAATATGATGCAGTTCGTGGCACAAAGAACCCTTGAATTTTTCTTGCTGGAAGGACCAATTATTAATGGAAAGAGCTTGCCAAGGATGCTCTTTGTAACTGAATCCTCAAAGCATTTACTTTGTACTTTGAACGCTGATACGGAAGAATAATTTATTTTTGGAACGGAAGTTTATGATAGCTTCCGTTCTATTTTTTTTGGGAGTGTTGTATGGGTCTTTTGGATGTTGATGATATTAACCTGTTGCAAGGTAAACAGAAAATAAAGCAAAATAAAAAACTAACTAGAAAAGAAATAGTACCAAAAAAGGAAGATGTAAAAATTGATTACAATAATTTAATTCCTGAAGATGAAAGAGTGCAAATGCACGAAACTATAAAACTTGATGCTGAAAAATATCAGGATTTTGCTGGTGAAAAATACCCTCATAGTCTTAATTTTTACGATTTTGAAGTTTTTGTTCACGACTGGTGTGTAACCGTTTTGAATCCAATTGAATTAACACAAACAATTATTGTTAATGATACGCAAGCATTGAAGCGTTATTATAACAAGCATAAGAATCAAATATGGGTGGGATACAATAGCAGAAATTATGACACTTTTATTATGAAAGGTTTGCTACTTGGTATGAACCCAAAAAAAATAAATGACGACATAATTTTCAAAGGGTTAAAAGGTTGGCAGATTAGTAAGGAATTTAGAAACATAACTTTTTTGAATTTCGACATTTATACCAGCAACAGCCTAAAAACGCTCGAGGGCTTTATGGGTGACGACATTCGTGAAACGGAAGTCGACTTTAATTTAATGCGCTTGTTGACACCTTCAGAAATTAGGCAGACAATAAAATACAATGTGCATGACGTAAACGAAACATTGGAAGTATTTCGCAGAAATAAATATTTGTATGAATCTCAAATACAGTTAATTGAAACCTTCAACATGGATATTGAAATGATAGGTTTAACGCAGGCGCAATTAACAGCAAATATTCTTGAGTGCAAAAAGAAGGAACACAATGATGAATTTAATTTTCCAATAATAGACAAAATACATTTGAAGAAATATAAAAAGGCACTGGATTGGTTTAATGAACCGACTAACAGGGATTATAAGAAATCATTTAGTCTTGATGTTTGCGGTGTTCCCCATCAGTTCGGGTGGGGTGGTTTGCACGGTTCACCAATTAACCCATTGCATAGCAAGGGAAGAATTTTTCATGTTGATGTAAATAGCTATTATCCTTCTCAAATTATAACTTATGGTTTTATGACAAGAAACAGCAACAATCCCGAAAGATATAAACAGGTGTATGAATATAGGTTAAAATTAAAAGCGGAAGGAAAGAAAAAAGAACAGGCGCCCTACAAGATAGTATTGAATGGGGCTTATGGCATGATGAAAGATAAATTTTCATTGGCTTATGACCCGAAGCAAGCTAATGCTATTTGCGTCAATGGGCAGTTAATGCTTTTGGATTTATTGGAACATCTTGAACCGTATATAACTTTAATTCAAAGCAATACTGATGGACTGATTATACAAGTTGAAGACAATGAAGAAAAAATTAGCAAGGTGAAAAATATTTGTCACCGCTGGGAACATCGAACAGGAATGGGACTTGCATACGATGAGATAACGGAAATATTTCAGAAAGACGTAAACAATTATTGCTTTAGATTTGCAAATGGTAAACTTGAAAGGAAGGGTGCGTATGTAATGGAATTAAACGACTTAAATTATGATTTGCCAATTGTAAATAAAGCGTTGGTTGATTATATGATGAGTGGTGTACCTGTTGAAGACACTATTAATAATTGCAATGTGCTAAAGGAGTTTCAAAAAATAGTAAAAATATCCAGTAATTACAAAGGCGGTTGGCATAATAACAAGTATTTAACTGACAAGACTTTTAGGGTGTTTGCCAGTAAAAATAACGAGGACACTTATTTGGGCAAATACAAATATGAAGGAGCAACGGTTGAAAAGTTTGCAAACACACCTGAACACGCTTTTATAGTTAATAGAAATGTTAATGGGTTAAAAGTTGTGAATAAATTGGATAGGAGCTGGTATATTAATTTGGCAAAAAAGAGGTTGGAAGATTTTGGAATTAAAATTAATGAAGGTATTGGGGGACTATTGTAATGAACTATGAAAATATCTTAAATATGGTACATCAAAGAACTAATCATAAACTAATTGAATGGTCAGAATCTTTTATTGAATGGGCAAGGTCATTACCTTATGCTGGTGAATTATTATTTTTATAATAGTAGGTTTTTTACACTATACAAAATACCAGTAAAAAATGTAAAAAAAAATAAAAATATTTTATAAAAACCCAAATAAAATCCATGATTCCAGATAACAAAGGAGAAGACAAATGATTATTACGAATAAAAAAAAATTTGACGAGGTTTGCAGGGTAATGACTGATTTTTGTAAAAAAGAAAAGAAAACAATGAATGAACGACCGTTTAATAACAGAATTACAGTCAGTAAAAACTTTTTTGTCACCACTGACGGAAAAAATATGGTTATCAGGGACTGTTCGGATTGTGTTGATAATAAGGATAATTTCAGCTTTCCTTTGGACGCAAAAACTGCCAAAGAATCAATTACCGTGGACGGCTTGACAATAGTTGTTGACGGCAAAGAAACGGATATGAAGGACTTGGAAAAGCAGGTGCCGTGGGAGAGGGTGGTTCCTGACGGCAAGTATATTGAGAAAAGAATACATTTCCAAAAAATACCTGCCATTAAGGCTGGTGATGAAAGTTACGTGACATTTCGTAACGATGAGATAGTTTTCAAATACAATGATGATACGGAGACTACTGGTTTTTATGGTGACGTTTATCTTAATAACCTACTTGCGGACCAGTGCGACATTGAGGAATTCAGCCTGCCGATGAAAATTTTTTATATAATTCTTCACCTGTCGAAAAACGTTGTTTTAAGGCAATATGAAGTTGGGTATAAACCTAGAGTTTTTATGGCAGGCGATTATAAAGTAGTATGTATGCCAATGAATAATCTTGGTGCCCTATAATATATGTATGGAGGAACAAAAAATGGAAAATACCAGTTCGAAAATTATTGAGATATGCGATGGGATGAAAGACCTTTTGCTGTATAAAAATCAAAAGTACGGCGATTCAGCTCTTTCACCAAAAAGAATTTTCTACAAGGGTGATTCAGCCGATTCCATAAAAATAAGGTTGGATGACAAGTTGGGGAGGGTTATTAATTGCAACGAAACAAGAATAAATGACGTTGCTGACATTATTGGATATTGTACTTTGCTTTTGGTGAGCATTGGTGCAACTAAAGAAGATTTGGAAAAATTCAAGGATTAAAGGTGGTGCAAAATGGCAAACGAGAAGATGGAACTTTACAGAAAATATCGACCTCAAAATTTTTCGGAGATAGTGGGCAATGAAGCAACAATTAAAAGTTTGAAAAAGGAACTTGAAAACGGTTCACACACTTTTTTAATGACTGGTCCAGCTGGTTGCGGAAAAACAACATTAGCACGTATTATGGCAAAGGAAGTTGGCGCTGGCGATTTGTCCATACATGAAATAAACAGTGCTGAAAACAGGGGAATTGACACCGCTCGTGAAGTGATGGAACAAATGAGATATAACCCTTCAGATGGTAAGGCTATCGTATGGATTTTTGACGAATGTCACCAGTGGTTAGCTCCTGTTCAAAACGCATTTTTGAAGGCACTCGAGGACACCCCTCAACACGTGTATTTTTTCTTGTGTACCACTGACCCACAAAAACTAATTGCTCCATTAAAAACACGCTGTTCAATTATTAACGTTAAACCGCTAACAAACGATGAAATGACATACCTGTTGAAAAGAACAGCTAGAGCGGAAAAAATAAAAATTGGAAATGAGGTTTATGAAAGAATTTGTGAAATTGCGCAAGGCGGAAGTCGCAAAGGATTAAAGTTGCTTGCAAAAGTAATTTATCTCGACAGTGACGAAGAGCGGTTGGAAGTTTTGAAAGCTGGTGAAGACAACGAAACAGCGGAGAGCCTTGAATTGTGTCGTGCATTGTGCAAGAAAACAGGTTTGAAGGCGTTGCTTGGTTTGCTTAAAAATGTTGATACAAGTGACCCTGAAAAAGTTCGTCAGGGTGTGATGGGATATATGAATTCATGCTTGCTAAAAGGTGTTGTTACAAATGAAATAGTCGCAACCTTGCAGGCATTCAGTTCAGCTGACACCTATAGGAATGGCAAAGTTGCGTTAACCGTTGCTATTGTGGACAGATGTGACATGATTGAGGAATAAAAGTTTATTTTAATTTTTATAAACAACTTTTTATTTTTGTTCCTATAATAAATACAGTTAAGGAGCTATAGATGACAAAAGCTGAAACAATAGCAAAAAAATCAAAGGAAAAGCAATTTGATTTTGAAAAGGATTTGTCGATTAATAAGTACAAATTGGACGAGGAATGCTTGTCCCATTCAAGTATTTATTTCAGGTATGCTGAAGCAAGCATTACAGCAAAAGCGGAAGTTTCAAAAGCGGAGGATAACTTAAAGCTGGTGTCAGCGGAGCGGAACATTGCTATTCGCAAGGCATACACTGACGCTGGCGCAAAGTTTACTGAAGCAGTTATTACAAGTGAACTGGAAAAGGATGCTGAAGTTATTGAAGCAAAGGAAAAACTTCGCAACGCTCAGGAAGTTTATGCAAAACTTTCCATTGCTGTTTCTGCAATGGACGCAAGAAAATCCCAGCTTGATAACCTTGTTAAATTGTACTGTTCGGGATATTTTTCAGTAACAACTTCTTCAGCAAAAAACAACATTAATGAACAAACGGCAAGGGAAGTTCGCAAGAACTTAAATAAATAATTATAGGAGCAAATTATGGTAAACAAGAAAAAAGGAAAACTTGCAAAGCGTTATCTAGCAAGCTACGAAAGCAAAGGTTCAATGGGCGGAAAAGTTGGCGTGATGGACTGGAAGAAGGTCGATGGTGAAGTTCAGTTTTTTAGCCCTGTTGAAGGACGCAACAGAATAAATATTATTCCGTATGTAATTAAAAGTAAAAATCATCCGCTGGTAAAAAAGGGTGAGTTTGAAATTGGTGACAAGGACTATGTGATGGATGTTTATGTTCATCGCGGTGTTGGGCCTTCTGAAGCTTCTGTTTTGTGCTTGAAAAATACTTATGGGAAGCCTTGTCCAATTTGTGAGCAGTCACAGGTTTTGCGCAAACAGGGAAAGGAAGAAGAAGCTGGTGCGCTGAAAGCTTCACGCCGTGTTTTTTACAACGTTCAGGATTTGAAGAACCCCGATACTCTTAAAGTATTTGAAGCTTCCCACTACCTTTTTGAAAAGGAGCTTATTGACGAAGCACGTGATGACGATGAAGGTGGGTTTGTTGATTTTGCGGATGAAGAAACAGGAAAGGAAATTAAGTTCCGCTGTTCTAAGGTAACAAAAGGAAAGCTCGAATTTAACGAATTTAAGAGCTTCAGTTTTGAAGACCGTGATGAAAACATCCCTGACGAGCTGTTGGAAAATGCAATTTCTTTTGACGAAATTCTTCGCGTTCCCACTTATGATGAAGTTGAAAAAATACTTTACGGACGTGATGACGATGATGACGAAGAAGATGATGACGAAGAGAATGAAACAGCAACAAAGACAGCGAAGAAAAAACTTGTTGTAAATGAGGACGATGAAGAAGTTGAAGAGGAAGTTGAAAAACCAGCTTCAAAAAAGTCCGTAAAAAAGAACCGTGATAACGATGACGATGACGAAGAAGTTCCCGCAAAACCAGCAACAAAGTCAAAAGCGGTGGAAGACAATGATGACGATAATGACGATGAGGATGAAACACCAGTAAAGAAGCCTTCCAAAAAGGAAAAGGATTGCGGTGGTGATTGCTCAAAGTGTCCATTCGGTCATAAGTTCGGCGAAGATACGGATGAATTTGACGATTGTGATGATTGTGATGTTTGGGACAAGTGTATAAATGGAAAGTAATTTTCATTCTTAATTTTTCAATAAATAACCCTTGCAATTTATACAAAAGCAAGGGTTATTTATTATAAGGTGGAAAAAATGTATTTGAAGGACGTGTTGAATAAATGTAAAGAAGAAGGTTATCCAATAACCGCTTCGGGACTTTATTATGCTGGAAAAAAATTCAATTTTATTGTTAAAAGGGAAGGGAACCGAAACCTTGAATTTGACAAGGAAGCTTTTTTCAAGTGGTTAAACAAAGCTAAAGAAGAAATTCCTGAAGGTTGGCTTCCATTGTGTGAAATTGCGAAGCTGTTTAAAATTAGTTTGTCTCAAGCGTATATTTTAGCAAAAGATAGAAATAGTGGTGCTAGAGGTTTTGGCGCTGGTGAAGGAGTAATTTATGTTGACCCCGAACGAATTAAAGAAATTATCAAACAGCGTGAAGACAGTCATAAAGAAAAGTGGGAGGATTAGCATGGGTGAAAAACTGTATTTTCAAACAGGTTGCAAGCTGTTGGACTTGGTTGTAGGTGGTGCGAAAAATGTATACGGTTTTCCGGCTGGAAAGTTTATAAATATTGTTGGCGATAAAAGTGCGGGCAAGACTTTCTTGTCAAATGAAATTATTGCATGGGCTTATCACAATTTAGGTAAGAATTTCAAGTGGGTGTATGATGATTGTGAAAGTGGTTATTCGTTTGATACTGAGGCAATGTATGGATTTGAAATAATGCCCATAAATCTTGAAGACAGGGTTCATAGTCAAACGGTCGAAGAAGCATTTTGCAATATTTCGGATTTTGCAAGAAGTTTGAAAAAAGAACAATTTGGGATTTATGTGTTGGACAGCTTGGACGGTCTTACCAGTGCTGAACAGGATGACAGGGCTGAACAGCGTTTGAAGTTGCACGAAGAAGGAAAGGAACTTGAAAAAGGAACTTATGGAATGGGCAAGCAAAAATATCTGTCGCAGGAATTTTTTCCTCAGCTCTGTTCCGTTATTGAAAATAAAAATATTTTGGTAATTATTATTTCACAAATTCGTGAAAACGTTGATATGTTCAGTTTTGAAAAGTATTCCCGAAGCGGTGGAAAAGCGATGGATTTTTATGCACATACTGTTTTATGGCTTGCAACAGCAAAGAAAATTGAAAAGAAAGAAACAGCTGTTGGTGTTGTAGTAAAAGCAAAAACAACAAAAAGCAAAACTCCACGACCGTTCCGCGACTGTTTTTTCAGTTTTTTATATGATTATGGGCTGGATGGAATTGGAACGAGCGTTGACTATGTGTTTGATTTGCGAACACCGAAAGGCGAGTTAAACACAAAAGCAAAAGCAATTGATTATAACGGTGATGGCAAACTTAACTTGAACCAGCTGAAGAATTTTTTGGAAGAATATGAGCTTGCTGAAAAATATGAAAACAGCAAGCATTTTGATGGAAAATATGATGCTGACACCATATTTGAATTCATACAGTCCAAAAAAGATTACAGACAAAAGTTTAATGAAAAGTTCGGGAATACAATGAACCGTGATGAACTTATAGCATACATTGAACAAAACAACTTGGAAGAAGAAATAAATGCACGTGCAGAAGCAAAGTGGGAGGAATTCGAGGAAAGCATAAAAACAAACAGAAAGAAAAAATATTCCTCCCAGTTGCGGAGTGAAGCGTAATGTTTGTTATTTGTAGAAATGGGCATTTGGGTCTTTTTTGGGAAGGGGAACAAAAACTGTTTATTGAAAATGAAAGTTGCGTAATCCCTTCCCGAAAGCAATGCTTAAATTATTTAATCGAATGCGGACTTAAAAAGGAACAAGCCGTTTCAACGATAGCTTTAATGCAAAAGAAAACAGGTAATTGGATTTCATTTTAATTTTTTATTTAGGTGTGTGCAATGAAGGAAATATTATTTAACAAGCAAGAAAATGATTTGATTTGTGAATGCTTGCAAAATGAGGTTGATTCCCTGTTCATGGGTTTTCATGGTCAGGATATGGAAATTACAAACAGAAACGACAAAAGGCAAAAGGAGTGCAAGCGTTTAATTAAAAAATTAAAGAACGCTCAAAAGACAATAAAAGTTTCCAGCCGGAAAGGGAAGGGCAGAAGTCTTCAATACTGGGTATGTGAAAGAATTGCTGGTATGTTCAGAATAAACTTTGTTCAGTCTGATGACACCTGTTTAATTCATAGCCGTGAAATGGGTCAGCATGGAACGGATATTGTATTAAGAGGCGAAGTAGCAAAAAAATTTCCTTTTGACATTGAGTGCAAGGCTTGCGAAAGTTTGTCTATTCCGCAATGGGTTAGGCAGGCAAAAACAAACAAAAAAGATGGACGTGATTGGCTGGTTGTTTTTAAGAAGCAGACTATGGGAAGTGAACCTTTTGTGATTATGGAGTGGGATACTTTTGAAAAAATGATTATGAAGGAATTAACAAATGAGTAAAATAGAGTTATTGCACGGAGACTGTCTGGAATTGATGAAGGATATTCCAGACGGAAGCATTGATATGATTTTAACAGACCCGCCTTATGGAACAACTGCCTGTAAATGGGATTCAGTAATTCCATTTGACAAGATGTGGAAACAATTAAATAGGGTTATTAAAAATAATGGTGCTATTCTATTGTTTGGTAGTGAACCTTTTTCTTCATTGCTTAGATGTTCTAATTTAAAGAATTACAAATATGATTGGATATGGAACAAAGTAAAACCTGGAAATATACTTTTTTCAAAACATAAACCTTTACAAAATCACGAAAATATTTCAGTATTTAATTCAAAAATCTATTTTCTTATTATGGAATCTTGTGGTTATAGAACGAGTAGAATATATTCTAAATCTAAAAGTATAAATCATAAATACAATATAAATGATATTTATGAATATAAGGACGGGAAATTTCCGAAAACTATTTTGACATTTTCAAACGCTAATCAGAAAGATAGATTACACCCTACTCAAAAACCTGTTCCACTTCTTGAATATCTTATAAAAACTTACACGAAAGAAAATGAAACAGTTTTAGATTTCACGATGGGTAGTGGTTCAACTGGGGTGGCTTGTAAAAACTTAAATCGAAATTTTATTGGTATGGAAATTGATAAAAAATATTTTGATATTGCAAAACAGCGAATTGAAAATGGTTTTGTTCAAGAGAAAATAAATGACGCTGATTTGGATAAATTTGCATTGTTTCAGTAAGGAATACAGACGCCTAAACTATAGGTTGTCGCCTGATGGTTTGCTTGGTTTGTGATGCGTAAACACCTTGTTGAAAGGGTGTTTTTTTTGTTTTGTAAGCCATATTTTACTATATAAAATATTATATAAATATTAAAAAAAAAATAAAATAATTTATAAAAACTACTTGACAATAAATAAAAATTACTGTAATGTATAAGTGTAAACTAAATAAAGCAAGTGCAAAACTTGCGAGGAGACAAAATTATGGCACATGGACTTTATGAAAACGATTGGATGCTTAGTACAAAACAGCGTCCTTGGCACGGAATTGGGACAGTGGTTCAGGACGCTCCTACTAGCGAGGATGCTATTCGTATTGCAAAATTGAATTGGACGGTTGAACAGTTTCCAATTTATGCAAACGGAAAGGAAATTGCTGGTATGTTTGCAAATGTTCGTTCCGATACGAATGAGACTTTGGGTGTTGTTCGCAATAGATACAAAATTGTCCAAAACAATGAGGCGTTCAATTTTGTTGATGGTATTGTTGGCAATGATGAAGTTGAATGCAGGTATGAAACAGCCGGAAGTCTTTTTAACGGCAGAAGAATTTTTTTGCTGGTGAAATTACCGAACAAAAACTTGCTTGGCGATGAAGTTGAAAATTATTTGTTCTTTACAAATTCACATGACGGAAGTTCGGCTTTAACCGCTGGAATTTCAAATGTTCGTGTAGTGTGCAACAATACGCTTCAAATGGCAATTAAGGGAGCTGACAGAATTTGGCGTTGCAAGCACACCACAAATATTGAAGGAAAGAAACAGCAAGCGAAGGAAGCTCTTGGTCTTGCTGTAAAGTACATGGACAAAATGGGTGAGGTTGCTGAAGAAATGGCAAGTAAGAAAATAAGTAAAGACAGTTTTGTTTTAATGCTTTCCGACAAGTTGCAAGAAATGAACTATAACCCAAAAGCAGAGGAACAGGTAACGGAAAGAATTTTAACAATCTATGACCAGAAGGACGACTTGCAAAACTTCAAAGGAAGTGCATGGGGATTTTATAACGCAACAGCGGATTTAATTAGCAACACGCTTCCATTAAGAAGAACTTCACTTTATGAACAGAAAAAGTTGGAAAAGTTTTTTGACGGAAACAAGCTGTTGAACGCTGTTCAGGATGTTTTAATGGTTGCTTAATTTTTCAATAGCTGGTTACTTTTTTAGTAACCAGCTATTTTTAAGGATGTTAAAATGAAAGGTGAAATATATAAAATTGGTGACAAAGTTGTTCATGATGTTTTTGGTGATGGTGTAATTGTCGACAAGATATACAACAGGTACACAAAAAAGCCGATAATTATTGTTAAGTTTAATTCGTTGAATACGAATAGAAACATTGTTGCTAGTTTTTATGGTATAAGGAAAAAAAGAATAATGTAGCAATAATTAATTTTAACATAACTTGTTTTATTAATTTGTTCCTATAATATGTATGTGAGGAAATTATGCAGAAAATTAAAATTGCTTGCACTAGCGGAATTACATTGCCACTTGAGGAAATAAGTATTTATCCCAGCAAATTGAAAAAGCATTCCCAGCTTGAGATTGAAAGGGTGGTTGAAAGTATTGTTAATGATGGCTTTTTGTTTCCACTTGCAATAGGTAAACTTGATGGAAAAAATTATGTTATTGATGGTGAGTGTACTTATTACGCATTACAGGAACTAAGATATAGAGGATATGAAATTCCCGCAATACCTGTCTTTTATGTTCGTACAAACGAAAAAACAATTAAGAAAAATATTTTGATTGCAACCTCAACGAATCATTGTGTTACAGAAACCAGCTTAAAAACATTTAATGGGGATAATACAGTTGATTTGAAACAGCTTGCATTCAATACGCCTGATTTAATAAATTTTCATACTGTTGATGATTTAGGATTATATGTTGATACTATCGGTGGAAAGTTCACAAGCATTGGACATAATGAAAAAGATTATAAAGGATTGTTGAAATGAGAATTTATTTGTCCGCTGTTTTTGAAAATTTGTTGGGGAAGTATAATAACATTATTGAAAACGAAACTTCCTATTTTGAAGAATTATTTAAGGATACGCATATTCTATTATCATATGCTTATGCAAAAAAAGAATATATTCCGTATTATTCTATGTGTAAAAGTTTGTTGATGGATAGTGGTGCATTTACAATTATGAATAGTAAAGCTGGAAGAAATAATTTTAATCCGCTTGAATATACAAAACAATATGGCGAACATATTAAAGAACATAACATTGAAAATTTTTTGGAACTTGATGTTGATGGTGTTTATGGGTTTGAAGTTTATAGAGATTGCTTGCATTGCCTGCAGGACATAACGGGACGCCAGCCAATACCTGTATTTCATAAATGGCGCGGAATTGATTATTATAAAGAATTAGTAAAGAAATATGATTACATTGCTATCGGTGACGTTTCTATTGGTGCAGGTAGTAGAAAATTATATAAATATTTTCCATGGTTTTTGGAAGAAGCTCATAAAAATAATTGTAAAGTTCATGGACTTGCTTTCACGAGTTTACCAGATTTAAGATTTATGCCTTTCGATAGTGTAGATAGTAGTTCTTGGACCGCTGGTTCACGTTTTGCGAGACCTGTTTTATTTGATGGGCATACTGGTATTCAGTTTGATGCACGTAGAACAAACGAAAAACAATTATGCCATAATAAAATGGTTTTTCTTCATGATTTTATAGAATGGAAAAAACTTGCTGTCTATATGGATAATGAATATGAACCTATATGGGAATAAAAGGTTGTTTTATCTTAGTCCAACCTTATAAAAATATTAGAGGAGGCCTTAAATGTGCTGTGTGAGTGGTGGTTTTGCTAAACCAGGAAAAAAATTAGACAATGATTTTTTATTGTCCATGTTAAATCGTGGAACTATTAGAGGGCGCGATGCTTATGGATTTATCGGTTTCGGTGAAGATGTAAATATTCGCAGAGGAGTAGGTGTTCCAAAAAATGATTCTTATGTCAAAGGGAATTATAATTGTTTTATTGCAAATAATAGGGCTGAACCTACAACGGAACATCTTGAGCATATTGATTTAGATAACGATATTCAGCCTTACGTTTATGGGAATTGGGCTGTCATTCATAATGGTGTTATTGCGAACGATAAAGAATTATGTGACAAATATTTTTTGGAAAGAAATTCGAAAGTAGATTCTTCAATACTTCCAAAATTATTAAATAAAAAATTTCCGGACGTATGCACACCAAAACAAGTTTTTAATTTCTTGCAAGAAGAAATTATTGGTTCTTTTGCGTTTGGGATTTATAACATTAAAGAAAATTTTTTGCTTTTAATGTGTAATTACCAGCCGATTTATATTAAAAGCTGTGATGATGTTTTTTATTTTGCTTCTTTACCTGAAGTTTTAGATGAAAAAAGTTTTTTGGAAAATGTAACAAATAACAAGTCCAAAATAATAGCTCTTCCGCCTTACAGCGCAATTTCTTTTCAAAACGATAAAATTGAAACATACGAAATGGAAAGAAAGAAGAATAACAAATGTCTTGTTATTTGTAGTGGCGGGCTGGATTCAACTGTTGCTTCAGCAATGCTTCAAAATCAGGGTTATGATATAACTCTTATTCATTTTCTTTATAAATGTAAAGCTCAAACAAAAGAGACTGAAGCTGTTCAAAAAGTAGCCAAGGCATTAAATGTTCCACTTATTTATTTCCCTATTGATTTTTTCAAAGATTTAATTGGTGGTTCTACTTTATTTGAGGAAAATGATAAAAGTTTTGCTCATGGGGATAAAGGCGTTGAATATGCTTATGAATGGGTTCCTGCTCGTAATATGGTATTCACAGCCCTTGCCACAGCTTATGCAGAAGCACACGGTTTTTCTTATTTAGCACTTGGAACAAATCTTGAAGAGCAGGGCGCCTATCCGGATAATTCAATTGAATTTACTCGTTACATAAATAAAACGATGCCTTATTGTCTGCAGAATGGTGGGTATATTAAAATCTTGACACCGCTGGAAGGAATGATGAAACACGACATTTATAAAAAAGGACGCGAAATAAATGCTCCAATCCAGTATTCTTGGAGCTGTTATGATAATAAAGGATGTCATTGCGGTGTTTGTGGACCTTGCACAATGCGGAAACTTTCTGCCAAGATGTGCGGTGTAGAAGATAATATTGAATATTTGAAATAAGATTTAACAGCATACTATTTTCGGTATGCTGTTTTTTTAATAAGGGGGGGTGGAAAGAAAGATTTCAGAAATTAGAACAAAGAAAAAAATTATCGGATGCACATAAAGGAAAAAATTAAGCGAAGAACATAAAAGACACATAAGTGAATCTTTAAGGAGAAAATATAATGAACTTCGAAAAGTTGTTTAATGATTATAAAATTGAGTATAATACTCGTGTGAATCGGGGGTGGGTTTAACATAACTTGCCCCTTCTGTGACGATAAGACTTTTAATGGTGGTTTCAATAACGCTGGTAATTATTTTCATTGCTGGAAATGCGGTGGACATGATTTTAAGCAAGCATTAACACGAGTTGTAAACATACCCTTTAATGAAGTAGATATTTTAATTGAACAGTATGCAGGAAGAAACAGTCTGCTAAATAAATTAAACAAAAAGCAAGCAAAGGCAATTCAATTAACACTACCTACAAACACATTTACACCAGCTGAAAGAAAATATTTGAAACAGCGTAATTTTAGCCCAAAATTGTTGCATGAGAAATATAAAATTGTTGGTGGCGGAATAACAGGTGCATGGAAATATAGAATAATTATTCCTTTAATTTTGGACGGAAAAATTGTGAGCTGGACTGGAAGAAGTATTTTAAGCAAGCAGAAAATAAATGAATTAAAGATACCACGCTACAAGAATTTATCCATTGAACAAAGTGTAATTGACCCTAAAAGTATTTTGTATAATTTAGATAATTGCATGAGTAAGACCGCTGTATTAACTGAAGGAGCGTTTGATGTCGTGCGCTTGGGTGACGGTTTCTTTTGCAGTTTTGGAACGGAATTAACGCAAGCGCAAATTATTGAAATTAAAAACAGGTTCAGCAAAGTTTTCATAATGTTTGACAACGAAATTGAAGCACAAATTAAGGCTAGGAAATTCGGCTTACAAATTGCTTCCATGGGTGTTGACGTTGAAATTGTGGATGCGTATGGTGATTTCAATAAAAATGATGGTGGTGAGCTGACTGAAAATGAGGTTCAAATAATAAGGAAAGAACTTGGGTTAAATGCTTGCTAGACGCTTGTATATTGCTTGTATTGCGTTCAAAATAATTTGTGGTGTAAATTATTGTTTTCTTGCAAAAGTTAGCTGTAAATGGTGTTCTTTTGCGTTATAGGGGTAATTTAACAGCATTATTTTTTGGATTTTCAGCATTATTTTACTATACAAAATACTATATAAATATTAAAAAAAATAAAATAATTTATAAAAACTACTTGACAATAAATAAAAATTACTGTATAGTATAATTGTAAACTAAATAAAGCAAGTGCAAAACTTGCGAGGAGAATTGCTAATGAAAACTATAGAAATTAAAAGATTGGTTAGAAAAGGCGACACATTCGCAAGAATTGCAGAAAAGAAAAATGAATTGAGGGAAGGAAACATTCTTCAGTATAAAGGTTGGATAATTACTGCCGTTCCAAAATACGGAAGAAAAGATGGTAGAATTTGGATAACTGCCACAAAAGGTTCTGAAACAATTGAAGATGATATGCTTGTTGCAATTTTCAATATGATTATTAGGTTTGAGAAAACGGGAAAACAGTTTTAAGAAATAAGGTTTTAACAGGTTCCCTTCAAAACCTGTTGAGGAGACACAAATGATTAAGAAGGCTGAATTTAGCAGGGTAAACAATATTGGAAAAACCATTTGGGAGCATACCATCACAAGGGAAGAATTTTATTGCAACGAAAACGGAAAGAAGGTTTTGCACTTAAATAAATTAGCATGGGAATCACCTTCAGTTTATGTTAAAAGCAACGGTGAGGAAGTTTGTGGTTTCGTTCCTGGTGACGAATTTTATGACGAAATTATTGCTGAATTAAAGACGTATAAAGACAGGTGGAGAAATAAAAATGTTGTAAGAAAAATTATACCTAACAGCGAATATGATATCATTGCTAGTTGGTATCCTGAAGTAAAAATGATTAGTTTTTACTTCCAGAAATCTTATGAATATTGCGTTGGTTAATAATTGGAGGTGAAATATGAAAGTAAAAGCTGTAAACACAAGACAAGAATTTAATTGCACTAAGAAAGACAAAATTATGTTTAATGGGTGTTGCTATCAATTGATAACTCAAGACTTCATTAGAAACTGGTATCATGAAACACCAGTTATTTCAAAAACAGAATTTAACAGGTTGCTAAAAGAAAACGCATTGTCTGAACCTTATAAAGTTAAATATCATTATTTAATAGTTACCATGTACGATTTTATAAAGGAGTAAAACTATGGCGGATATTGAACAGGTTACGCATGAAATAGAAATGAGCATGATGGACTTTTTGCGCGAACAAAAAATTGAACCGCAATATATTGACGTTGAAAATTACGTGGACAAAATATTAACAAAGTTTTAAACTAGTTTCACCGTGACGGGAACAAGTGAATTTGAAGAAATGCAGTATGACCTCGAGTGTAAAACGGATGCAATCGAAACAGCTTTTCACACACTTCACAACATGAAAAACGTAGTGACAAAAATGAAGGAATCGGACACGAAGAAAACCTTGCTTTCGTATATTGATGACATGGAAATGGATTTGGGAGATTAGAATGAACTGTTTTTATCACATAATCAATGAAATTGAAAGCTGTGATGTAGAAAATAAAATTACGGTGTCTGAATATTTTCACAGGTGCATAGCACAAGCAATTAACGAAAACGAAAAGGAACTTGTTGATTGGTTTTGCAAAATTAAAAATGACGTTGAAGGTGAACTTGTTGCATGGGCGAAAAAGCATGGTCAAAAATACATATTAAAAAGAAACAGGGTGGAGCGGGAAACTTGGGGAATTCAAGTTCTTTTGGGCAGGGAAATAAAGTTTAAAGACACCGTGCTAAACATTTACTTCCCAAATGAATTTCATCAAAATTTCGTAATTATTGAACAAGGCTTTTAATTTTATGCTTTATTCTACCCCAAAAATCAATGAAAACTGGTAGTTAATTAATAAAAAATATGTTAAAATTAATAAAAATTAATTGTTTTTGGATGGAAAAGCATGAACAAAAAAGCAAAAAGTTCACCGTTTACACAAAACTCACCAGCGGTTGAAACGGAAAAAAACTACATAAACAAAAATGAGCTCACCATAGTTGAAGCAAGAAAATTGCTCCCTGAAAACCTGAAGCATTTGAACATTAACCCACGCGAATATAAATTCCTTGCTGTTTACTGTTCAAACAATTTTAACGCTGAGGACGCCGTTGAAAAAGCTGGTTATGTTGAAAGAAATAAAGCGAGATACCGTGCCATTGCATATACCTTGCTACAAAGAAAGGAAATAGTTGAAGCCATAAGAATTTACATTGACACAATTATTCAGCCGTACAAGGACAGGCTTGAAATGGAGCTGTTAAACGTGTACTACAGAAGGGCAATGTACACAATTGACAAGTTTTATGACAGCAACGGCAACCCCTTGCCAGTTAAGGAAATAGACAAGGATTATATTTGCTGTATTGACGACATCAAGTACGTAAAAAACGGACAGAACCTAATCCCAGCATACCAGCTTCCAAACAGGGATTTGGCGTTGCAAGCGTTATACCGTTTTATAACAGGACAGGACATAAACGCGACATCGGTTCTCCCTGAAGAAGCACAAAAGAAAATGAAAATTATTTACAACAACGTGCTGAAAATAAGCAATTCAGTGAAACCGCAAAACATAAAAAAGAAGGTGCAAAAATGATAATTGTAGTGTTAATAACAATACTTGTACTATGCTTTTCCATAGCCAATTTTATTGCAAATTGTGGGTACGATAATGAGGAAAAAAATGGGTGTAACAAAACTAGGGAAAAAGATGGAAGATAAAATAAGCTATAAAAATAGTAACACTTTGTCTTTTTATTTTTAGTTCCTATAATAAAAATAAATGGAGTTGCAAATGGTAATTAAGATTTTAACGTATGTGGCAATTTTTTTCATAAGTTCGATTTATTTTGTTGCGCTGGTGTCAGCTGGTGTTTCAATGGGCTTGAGGAATTTCTTTAAGGACAGAAAAAATGATGGTTAAAAATAAGTGGAACAATAAAGTTTACGAAGTGATTTCACAGGACGAAAACAAAGTTGAATTGAGAAGGTGCGCTGACAACAGCTGTTTTACAATAGCGAAGTCGGAATATGCCTTTTCATATAAACCTTTTCAAATTAAAAACTGAAAGTTCTCCCGGACATCCTTTGCACCTGTCCGGGAGTTTTAATTTTTTTATCAATAGGGGTGTAAGAATGGCAAGGATTGTAAAACCTGTTTTGAAAAACGTTGTTTGCAAAGTCGCAAAGAAAACTTCAAAGGACAAAAAAGAATTTAATTGTTCTCAAGGCTATTGAGCAAGTCTGTCCGGAATGTTCAAACATGACTTTGAAGGAATTGGAAAAAATATGTGAAAACAAAAACTTTCCAAAGATAGCAAGTCTTGTTAGGCGTTCTTATGATTTGCGCTAGGCAAATATAATACTTAATGTGAAAAGGAGGAAAGTGTTTTGAACGCAATCAAGGCTTTTTTGAATAACATCGTTGTTCAGATTGTAGCTTGGGTGATGCTGGTTTTGTCTTCACTCGTGCTAATCCTTGCTGGTGTTTCAGCTGACGCTATTGCCAAGATACCTTTAATGGTGGTTGGCATTGTTGATGCTGTCGCGATTCTTATTGTTGCAATCAAGAATCTTTTGCGAAAGAAAGACACCGCAACAAAGTGAAGTAGTTAAAATTATGCCTTCAAGGGAAACAAAACAAAATTCCACGAAACCCACAAATCCCAGATTAGTTCCCTTGAAGGCTTTTTTTTTTGTTTTTTTAGGAGTATGCTATGCAAATTAAAATTAAAAGAATCAATAATGGAAAATTACCCGAATATAAAACAACAGGTGCGAGCGGTGCTGACTGTTATGCTAGAATAGACAATGCTGTTGTAATTAAAGCTAAAAAAATAGAAACAATTCCGCTCGGTTTTGCTGTTGAAATTCCAGCCGGTTATGAAATGCAAATAAGACCCCGAAGCGGTTTGGCAAGAAAAGACGGTGTGAAGGCTGTCCTTGGCACAATTGATTCGGATTACCGTGGTGAGGTTTGCGCTATTATATTTAATGACAGTGAAAAGGATTTTGAAGTTAAAGACGGTGACAGGATAGCTCAGGCAGTTGTTGCTCCAGTAATTCAAGTGAATTGGGATGTTGTTGAAAGTCTTACTGACACGGAGCGTGGCGCTGGTGGTTTTGGTTCAACAGGTGTAAAGGAGATTGAAAAGTTTTACCAGCCATTTGAAACGGAAAGTGAACTGAAACAACTTATTGGAAAGATTGTTTATTATAACGGCATTAAAAAATTCATTAAGTTTTCAACCGTTCCCAGCGTAATTGGAAAAAGAATATTTGTTCATTTCACGGACGGTTGTGATGAAATTGAAATGGATTTGATGACGGCGTTTCAAAAGGTAACAATTGACGGACACCGTTTCGGCAAGGAGATAACAGGTGAAGAATCTTGTTAATAAAGGAACTTATGTTCTTCAAAACTTTCCTTGCTGTTGGAATTGCAAGCATTCATTTGTCCGCATGGGTTTGTCCCTGTTATGCAACAACGAAAAAGAATGGGTAAGTGAATCAGCGGTGCAACCTGTTGGGATTTGTGAATATTATGAAAGTAAAATCAGTCAAGAAGAAAAACATTAACACCCTAGGATTAAATAAATTAGGATATAAAATATTCTCCCATGCTTCAAAAACAATACGTGCAAGGGCGATACAATTAACCGCAATGGAAAAGAAACCATTGACTATTGGACAAATTAGAAGCGTATTGAATAAGATGTATTTTGACTTGGACAATTTATGTGAGTTGCTTGATACGCTTGAAATAGAGGAACAGAAAGAAAAATGAAAACTTTGGAATTGCGAAAACTAATTAAGGACAAAACACAATTAATCCCCATACCAGCAAGCGTTGAGGAAGTTTTTAATGTATGGCTGAAAAAAAGACAGGAAAAAGAACCGAACATTGCGAAAATAAATATGCTTGAAATCTTTTATGCTGGTTACATACTTTCAAATCCCATAGTTAGGGAACAATATAAACAGCTGGTTGAACATGAGCAAATGATAAAAATGAAGTTTAATTAAAAAGGAGTTGCTATATGAACGTTCTAAATAAAGGAAGGTGTTCACGCTGTCCAATGTCCGAAATAAAGTTTGTTACCAGTGAGAAAGACAACAAAGTTAAAAAATGGAGGTTTTGCACGGTGAAAGGAAAATGGTGCAAGGGTTGCTCTTCGCATTGTGTAGCCAGCCCAATGGGATTAAAAATTGTTGAAATTAATTAATTTAATTAACCAACGCTAAAATATAAAGCGTTGGTTTTTTTATTTACTAAAACATAAAAAATAAATTATAATAAAAATATGGATGGAAACAATTTTGAAATTAATGAAGAGTTTTTGGAACTGGTAATAAATCAACCTCATTATCTGGGGTGGCTGATGGGAAAGGACAAATTAACGCCCCTTCACAGTGAATGGATAAAATATTGCTGGGACAGCAACCAGCCAAGGGCGTTGCAAGCGTTTCGCGGTGGTTATAAGTCAACCGCAATAGATGTCGTAGGAACTGTTCGCTGGTGGTTGATTCAGCCAAATGACCGTATTGCAATTATAAGAAAAAGCTACAATGATTCGTCAACCATAGTTTCGGCAGTAAAACAAGCTATGGAGCTTCCGCAAATTAAACAGCTTTTCAAGGTTGCACACGGTTTTTATCCAAAGGCTACAATGGCGCAAAATGGAAAGTTAAGGTACAATTTCAAAACAACCATTACTCCCGAAGTTAGTTTAACAGCGCATGGAACTGATTCCTCCCTCACTGGTATGCACTATGACAAAATTATTTGTGACGATATTATTACATTGAAAGACCGAATTTCAAAAGCTGAACGGCAAAGAACAAAGGAAATAGTAAACGAAATAGCAACAAACATTATTGACCCGAACAAAGGCAGTTTGTGGATTGGAACACCTTGGCACAAAGATGACGCATGGAATGAAATAAATCGGTTTGCTGACATAGCAATGTATCCCATTAGCAAATTTAATTTTTTGGGTGAGGAAGCTGTTGAGGCAAAAAGAAAAACGACAACACCATTTTTATTTTCAGCAAACTATGAACTTGAAATAAAAAAGGACGAAACAAGTTTGTTCAGTGAGCCTAACATGGCGGAAGGGTGGGATTATACTAGGAAAAGTTTTGCTCACATTGATTGTGCTTATGACGGTGACCATTATTGCGCATTAACAATTCTTTCATCGCTTGACAATAGGGAGCCAGCATTAGCAACAAAGTTTCAAGCCGTTGGTTTTGCTTATCCTGGGAACTGTAAGGCATGGGCAAATGAAGTTGTTAGGTTGCTAAAGAAATACAAGGTAATTTATATTTACAACGAAACAAATCCGGATAAGGGTTATTTTGCTAACCAGTTGCAAAAGCTGGGAGCAAGGGTTAAGACGTATGCTGAAAGTGAAAACAAGCATATTAAGATTTCAACAAACCTATATGAATATTGGGATAAGATTTATTGGTCACCCGACACTGACCCCGAATATTTGAATCAAATAATTGACTATAGGGAAGGAAGTGAGCCTGACGATGCCCCCGACTCATGCGCTTCATTGCTTCGTGAAATATGCAAGCCAAACAAAGCGAGAACGAGAAGTCTTTATGAGTGGTAAAAATAACACTTTTATTTTTTTTGTTTATGTAATAAAATAAACACAAGAGGAATAAATATGATTAGAATTCTGCTCATAGCGGTTCTTGTGTTAATTGTTGTTTGCTTGGTGTTGCTGGTTATTGTTAAACTACAGAAGGACAAAAACAAAACAATGCAAGCAACGGTTGATGATTATAAAAACACTTGTTTTGAATTGAATTGCAAAATTGAAAAATTGAGGAAGGAGATGGAAATTGAAAAGAAGCATAATGAAAAGCTGGCAAAAAAACTTTCTGAAATTTCTTGTATGCCTATTAGTGACGTTCTTCACCAGTTGCAAAACAACTGAAAGAACTAAAACTGTTTATTACATACCCGAAATAAATTCACTAGCGTTTCCGGAGCTTGGTGAATATGAAATACTTCCTGACGGAAGGGTGGCAACGGATGAACGGTTTTTCAGGGAACTATTAATATTTAGAACATTGTACCTTGAGGAAATTGAAAAGTACAATGAAAAGAAAATGGAACTGGAGGCAAAATAATGGATGATTTGAGAATAAAAAACATGGTGAAAAATGACGGTTGGAAAAACCTGTTCACAGGTCTTGGCGGACAGGCTGACAAGAAGTCGCACACAAAGGCACGGCCGGACGGATTTTTGCTTGACGTTGAACTTGAAACAATTTATTCAGATGATGGGTTGGGTGCAAATATCATTGACTACCTTCCGGAAGACATGATGAAAAGGGGTTGGACATACAAGTTTGAAAAGCAAAAGGAAGGGATGGAAGACCTTTCAAAAGAATATGATGAATTTTTCAACCATATTGAAGCGTATGACAAAATCACAGAAGCTCTTAAATGGTCAAGATTATATGGTGGCGGTGTTTTGTTGCTTGGTGCATACGATGGAAATGATTTGAGCGAACCGCTGAACATAAGAGCAATCAAAGATTTTGAAAATTTAAAAATGATTCCCAGAAATAATATTATGTACGGAAGCATTAAATGGCAGTTAGACCCATTGCTTCCAAGATATGGTTTGCCCGAATACTACCCATTGACATTTAGAGTGGGTCAGGACTTTATTGTTAAAACAGTACACCATTCAAGAGTAATTGAACTTCACGGAATAAAAATACCCACTTCACAAGCAAGCATTATTTCACCTGAATACCGTTACTGGGGAATTTCGGAATTGCAAAGGGTTCAGGACAAGTTAAAAGATGTTGCTGGTGCTTTTGGTTCACTTTCACAGCTGTTGCACGAGCTTTCAGTTGGGAAGTTTAAGTTCATGGATTTAGCTGAAATATTAAGTGCTCCCGATGGTGACAAGCTAATTCAAAAAAGGTTGCAAAGCATGGATTTAATGAAGTCAACCTTTCACAGCTTAATAATGGATGTAGGTGAAGACTACATAAGGGAGAATGCAACATTCACAGGCATTCCGGAAGTGATGTATCAATTTTTCATGCTCATTTGTTCAGCAAGTAGCTATCCAATGACAAGGTTGTTTGGCATTTCTCCGGCTGGATTAAATTCAACAGGTGATGGTGATACATACCGTTACTATGACAAGGTTGAATCGGAACAAAAAAGAAAATTGCTTCCAATTCTTGACAGACTTACCAGCATTTATTCGGAATGGAAAAACATTGAAAAACCCATAATTGAATTTAATCCGCTTGAACAAATGACTGAAAAGGAACAAGCTGAACTTGAAGAAAAAAAAGCATTAACAGAAAAAACAAAGGCGGATACGTATCAAATGTATATTGACATGGGCATTATGACACCTGAAATTGTTGAGGAACTTGAGTTTGGTAACACGTTGAAGGAAATTAACAGCAAGCTGGGAAATTCAAATGAACTTCCACCAGTGGGAGAGGAGAAATAAAAATGGATAAATGGTTGTCTTTTGTTTCTGTAATAGCAAGTTTTTCAACGTTGCTTGGATTTGTTGGAATATTTATAAAGCTGGGAAGGGAAAAGGGTGAATCGGATGCCATAATAAGGGAAGTTAGAAAAGACGTTGACACAAACGCAAAAGACATAAACAGCCTTGGGCAGAAGGTAAACCAAATGCAAATTGAAAATACAAAGTTAATTTCAACCTTGAGTTCCGACTTGGGGTGGATTAAGTCAAGTTTAGCTGACATTAAAAGTGAAATATCAAAAGGCAAGGAGAAATAAAAATGGAAGAAGCAAAAGAAAACAAAAAGGAACTGAAGGCCAAGAAAGTTTCTTTATTCGGAAAGATTATTGCTGGTATAATTCTTTTAGTGGGATTTGTTTTGAAGTGCCTTAACATTTTCAATTGTGAGGTCGATGAACTGATTAAAATAGCGTTTGCAATTCTTGCAATTTGCGCTCCAATTGACATCAACATTTCGCTGGACAAGTTTTTGAAGGGAGGAAATGAAAATGACGCTTGAAGAGTTTGTTAAAAAGTACAACGGAAAAAAAGTTGACTTTGACGGTGTGTATGGTCCGCAATGCGTTGACTTGTTTAGGCAGTATGCAAAAGAGGGGTTGAATATTCCTGTTCATACTGGTCTTTGCAAAACAACAGGCGGAGCAAAAGACCTGTTTCTTGATTATGAAAAAATGCCGAATGAAAAAAAATATTTCATACGGTTGCCTAAGAAAAATCCAATAGCGGGTGACGTTCTCATTTGGGATTCTTCAATTTCAAATCCGTATGGTCATGTCGCTATTTGCTTGGGAACTTTGGGAAGCTCGTTTATTGTTTTTGAACAGGACGGATTCAAACAGGACGGAGCAAAAATAAACATAAGAAGCAATCAGAATTTTCTGGGGTATTTGCGCAAAAAATGAAAACTTGCAATACTTGTGAATGGTTTGTTGAGGAAACCGATGTCATTGGTGATTACCAGCATTCGGAAGCAAAAAGATGGGGTTTTGGCTTTTGCCTAATTAAGGATTTGTTTACTCCAGCAGAAGCAAATGACAAATGCTGTCAAAATTATGTTGAGGAAAATTGCTGTGAAAATAAAGAACGAAACTGAAATTCAATTGATGCGCATACTTTTCAAGACAAATGGGGGTAAGACAACAAAGAACAAAACTTCCAAAAGAGCCTATCCCCATGGAATTGAAAGAAACTATGCTAGAAAACTAAGGTCTTTTTTTGAACCCTTAACAACGTATGTTGAAAAGTACATAAATGAAAACATGGAGCCATTGTTAAGGGGTGATTCAAATAATGTTAGGCTGGATGCTATTCCGGGCGACAGTTTTCGTGACATGATTTACAACCTTGAGGAATGGCTTGCGGTTTATATGCCCGATATTTCAGATGTTGGTGAAGATTCAGCTGGTAACGTGATATTAACTTCCATTGCAAAGACAGCGGAAGAAGCAAAAAAATTCGGTGACAAGGAATTTCAAAAATCAATTGAAAAGGGTATATACGTCAATCCACCTGTTGTGAGTGCATGGTGGAATGATATGCTTAACGGTTGGATTGAAAACAATTATACATTGATAGTTTCCAATGCAAAAAAATATATTACACAAATAAACACATTAACTGAACAGGCTATTGTTAGTGGAAAATCACCTTCGATTTTGAAAGAAGAAATAAAAAAGGCAACAGAAGGACTTTCCGATAAGCATTGTAAATTATTAGCTCGTGACCAAATGGGGAAGCTCAATGGGCAAATATCACAAGCTCAATCACAGGAATTGGGATTGGAACTATACGTATGGTCAACTTCAATGGACGACAGGGTTCGTGAAAGTCACCAGCTAATGGAAGGACTTTTGTGCAGATATGATGATGCAACAGTTTGTAGTTATGACAATGGAAAAACATGGGTTGAGCGTCCTAGCGGAGCGGTTCAACTAAATCCAGGACAGGACATTCAGTGTCGTTGCGTTGGTTTGGCGTTCTATCCAGAGTTGATTGCAGAAGTTGAAAATACTTCTTTAAGTGAACAGACAGAAGGAATTGAATCACAAATAATCGATGAAAAATTATCAGAAGACAAAATTGAAAATATAAAAGATTTTGATAAAATAAATTCTGTATATGAAAAATTAGATAGCGAGTACCATGCTTTACTTCAAGCATATAGAAATGAAGCTGACGAAAAATTAAAATCTGAAATTCTTGAAAAAGGAAAATCAGTTGCTAATTTAAGAAGGGTTGCAGAAACTAGAAAAAATGTACTTGAAACTATTGGAAGGATTCCTACAAATTATGAAGAAGTAGTTGAAAAATTAAATTCTGAAAAAGACACATATAAAAAATTTAAAATGATGAAAGATGATGTTACCAATTCAATTGTAGTGGGAAAAAATGAACTGGAAATTTCCGAATTGAAAAATAATTATCTCAAGGCATTGAATATAACGGATGTTAAATCTACTTCTGATTGGTTCGTTGATAAAAATGGTTTATTTCAATTTGGTGAATTGAATACTTATAGTTCAAAAGGAATTGGTGATTTAGTTGGTGTAGCAGGTGATATGTCTAAAGAATCAAAAATATTTCAACCAAAAATTTATCAAAGTTCATTAGGTGAATATTTTGATAATAATTTGAAGTATTCTAAAATTTCTGAGAGTGAAGCAATTAAAATGATTCCGAAAGGTTTTACATTAAATGGAGTTTCAAATATTGAAGCGAGAGAATTACAGAATTATACTCACTTTACTCCTTACAATAAATTTCTTCGTGAAGGTGGTGATGTGTTAAGTAAAAAAGAAACCGCAACAATAAAAAAAGTAATAGATAGAACTAATTCAGATGCGGGAACTTTTTATCGTGGTGTAAGAGGTGAATTTGCAGACAAATTGAATTCAATGAAAATTGGTGATACTTTTACAGAAAAATCTTTTATGTCTACAAGTTCTGATTTTTCTGTAGCAGAAAATTTTGCCGGAAAAGAAGGAATAATTATGAGGATTAATTCAAAAGGCGGTCCCGGAAAATCTATATTCATTGAATCTTCAGAATTTGGTGGTGAAAGTGAAACTTTATTTAATGTGAACTCAAAATTAAAATTAATAGGGAGAAATAAAAATATTTTAGAGTTTGAATTAAAATAACACTTTACTTTTTTTAATTTATGTTTTATAAATTAAATATGGAATTAAATGAAGAACAGCTGACAAAAGTAAAAGAGGCTTGTAAGAATATTGATTATGGTTGCGTGACAATAAAATTAAACAAGACTTTGAAGTTTGTTGACATTGTTATTGAACAGCAAATAAGGCTCCAGAATGAGCCCACCATAATTAAAAATGTAGTTGAGAAAGACAAACGGTATTAAAAACAGTTTTTCTTTTTAACCCTTTACAAAATAAGCTGACTGAAAAACAGAAGCAACGGAAACAACCGTTGCTTTTTTTTTATTTTGGGATAAAAGCATGGTAAAAACAAACATTAGAAGATTTGACAATATCGACAATTCCCAGTGGATGACGGTTCCTTTTGAAAGAACAAATGAAGGTTTTCTTCGCGGTCGCGCTATTGTTACTTCAATTGGTGTATTTACATACAAAAGAGCTGACGGAACAATTCAGCGTGAACTAAGGCTTCCCGAAGAAGTGTTTGCAGAAGGTACACTTAATTCAATGAAATTAAAGCCTGTTACTTTGAACCATCCCAGCGAACTTGTTACAAGCGACAATGCAAAATCACTTCAGGTTGGAAGTTTAGGTGACAATCCTTCATGGACTAAGGAATGGGAACATAGAAATTGGCAAGAAGTTACTGATGGAATAAATTGCGCTGTTGACATGATAATAACAAGGAAGGACGCAATTGAAGCCGTATTAAACGGCAAGCAGGCTCTTTCCATGGGTTATACCTGTGACTTGGAAATGGCTGAACCGAATGCCACTTGGTGCGGAGTTGAATATGATTTTATTCAGCGAAATATCAGATATAATCATTGTGCAATTGTTGATTCTGCAAGAGCAGGAGACAACGCAAAGATAGAACTTCGAGCGGACAGTGAAGATGCTGTCCTTGAAGATATGATAATCAAAACCGATGGAGGAAAATCTATGTTGAAGAAAATCAACTTGGACGGCATCGAGTATGAAGCAGAAGCTGAAGTAATTAAAGCTCTCAAAAAAGCTGATGAAAAAGCTAAACAGCTTGAAGAAGATGCTTGCGAAACAAAGAAATCGATGGACAAAAAAGTTGCTGACCTTGAAGATAAGGAAAAGGAACTTGAAAAACGCATTTCTGAGTTGGAAGCCGAAAGGGATTCTGCAAAGGAAAAGGCAGACAGCCTTGAAAAAGACCTTGAAAAAGCAAAGGCTGATTCAGCTGACCCAAAACGTCTTGATGAAGCAGTAAAGGCAAAAATGGAACTTCTTCAGAATGCAAAGAAAGCAAATGTTGAAGTAAAGAACGATATGTCCGACATGGACATTAAAAAGGCAATCATTACATCACAGTTCCCGAAGGCAAACTTTGACGGAAAGGATGATGTTTACATTCAGGCACGTTATGACAGCGCAATTGAAATGATAGTTGAAAAGAACGATTCAACTACAAGACAGTTCACTTCAGAACTACCGCCTGAGGTTCACGCTGATGAAAATGACGCTCGTGAAAAAATGATTCAGCGCATGAAGAATCACGGAAAGGAGGAATAAGATATGAATCTTTACGGAAAACTTTCAGATGAAAAAGCCATGTGCGGTATGCTGTATGGCGTAAATCCAAAGACAATAGTTTCCATTCCAGCTGGTGAAAACATTAGCTTCGGAAAGGGTGTCTTCTTGAACGGTGCAAAGACCGCCGTAATGGGTGGCAAGTATTCAAATCACGCTGTTGTTGATTTGTCTGCTTATACGACCGCAAGCAAGGACATCGCACTTACAATTAATGGAACTACCGTTACGGTAACAACAACCGCAACAATCGCAACAGATGTCGCTTCACTTGTTAGCGACATTAACAATGATGTTGACGGTGTGACAGCTGTTGCCGGAACAGGTGCGGACGCTGGTAAAATTAATCTTGCTTCTGATGACGGAAAAGAACTTACAATCGAACTCGTTTACGATGGTTCGGACGTTACTTCAAGCAAGGTAACAACCTCAAGCGATGGTGTTTATGCTGGAGTAGCTGTATTCCACCAGAACGCATTTATGAACTCTCGTGGTTGCTATGTAGCCAAGGAAGCTGTAAACGTAATGGAGAAGGGATATATTTGGGTTGCTCTTGCAAGCGGTGTAACACCAACAGCAGAAGCTTCTGCATACGTAACATCAGCCGGAACATTTACAACTGAATCAAGTGGCAACACACTTGTTGGAAAGTTCAAGTCCGGTTCTGAAACTGGTTCAAACAATGACGCTATTGCTCTTGTTTCACTTGACTAAGGGCAAAAGGAGATAAACGATGAAAACAGGAATTAACCCCATGCGCCTTGATTCAAATGAATCCGCATTTTTCAACCGTGAGCTTTTGTATGTAAAGACAAAGGCTTATGACGCAAAACTTGCTGAATTGAAAGGTCTTTCACTTATCCCAATTTCAACTGAAGCTGGAGCAGGTGTAAATGAAATTGCATTTCAGCAGTATCGTGGCGTTGGTTTTGCAAAAATCATTGCTGACTATGCAAAGGACTTTCCTCGTGTTGATGTTTACGGTGAAGAGAAATCCGTAAAGGTCAAGGGAATTGGTGACAGCTATGGCTACTCCATCACAGAAATTCGCCAGTCCCAGAGAGCGGGCAAGAATCTTGACCAGCGTAGAGCAATGACAGCTCGTAGGGCGCACGATGAACAGATGAACAGAATGTCATTGAAGTCCGATGCTGTAAACGGTACAAACGGACTTCTTGACTATCCTGGAATTACTGAAGTAACGCTTCAGGCAGATGGAACAGGTTCATCAAAAACTTGGGCAAGCAAAACAGCTGACCAGATTGTTCGTGACATTAACGACATGGTCAATGCTGTAATGGAACCAACATACGCTCGTGAAGTTCCTGATACGCTTCTTCTTCCAATTTCACAGTACAATGACATTGCTACTCGCCGTATTGGAGAAGCTGGTGAAAAAACATTGCTTAAATACATTCTTGAAAATTCACCATACATCAAGAAAATTGACTGGTTGAGTGAACTCAAGAATTTTGGTGCTGGCGGAACAAACCGTGCATTGATTGGACGTTTTGATGAAGAGCACATTACGCTTGAAATTCCTCAGCCGTTTGAGCAGTTCGAGCCACAGCAGGAAGGCATGGAATACACAATCCCATGTCATTCAGAGTGCGCTGGTACAATTATTTATTATCCGCTTGCTTTTGCTTTTGCTGATGGTATTTAATTTGTTGATGTAGTGAAATGCTTCCGGCTTGTAATATAGCCGGAAGCAATTTTTATAAAAGAATTAAACATAAGAAGGATGGAAATATTATGTTGATTAAGTATAGTCCAAAGATTGAACATTTGAAGTGTGTAGTGCTGACACCGTTAGAAGGTCTTACCCTTGAAAGAAACATGGTTCATTTGCTCCCAGGAACAAATGAAATTACTGACGATGAATGGAAAGCAATGAGGGGCAACATAGCTCCGGAACTTGAAGCTGGTGAAATTACAATACTTGCCCAGAAAGTGGGTGACGGACGTGGAAAGCCAGGCGGACGCAAAGCAAAAAATCTTGTTGATATGCCAGTAAACATTGCTGTTAAGTATGTTTCAGAATGCAACAATCCTGAAACGCTCCAGAAGTGGTACAAGGAAATTACAAAGGAAGAGGTTCGTCTTGCAATAACAAAGCGCATGAAGGCTCTTGAGGTTGAAACACCTGAAGATGAAATACCCGAAGCGCCAAACGCTTCACCAATGTCCCTTGATGAATTTGACAACGACAGCGAAGAGGAAGATTTGTTTGATGATGATTTTGGTGCTGATGCTGATGGTGAAAAAGATTTTTCAAAAATGAGTGTTAAGGAGCTCAAGGAAGAATGTGAAAAAATTGGCATTAAAGCTGACGGTTTGAAAAAGGAAGAGCTTGTTGAAGCTCTTGAAAATTCAAACAAGGAGTAAAACGTATGATGACTGTCGAGCAAACAATCCAAACTATCTGCCCTGAACTTGCGGATAGTCCATCCCTATCTCAATTTATTCAGATGGCGGTGGAAAGTTTGTCCGGCAGTTTTTTCGGCAAACTTTACAATCAGGCGGTTGCTTATAAGGCTTGCCACTTGTTCACCATAACAATCGGTGACAAAACAGGTGTTCATTCAATTGGTAGTGGTGGAAGCGTTACATCTTATCAGGAAGGTGGAATTAACATTGGCTTTTCTGCCAGTCAAAGTGACAGCGAGCTTGCTACTACACAATATGGCAGAATGCTTTTAGACCTTATGAAAAAAATGCCAAAAATGAACGTGAATAAAAATTGCGTTCCTTCGTTCCCTGTTATACTTTAATTAAAAGGAGGTTTTGAAATGCTGTTTTTCCCAAATGCCACAATTTATGTTTCAGACCTCAAGACAGTTAAGAATGATGAAGGAACAAAAATAAAAACTTTTGATTTTGAAAATGCGCTTGAAAGTTTTAGGTGTGATGTTCAGCCTAATACATTGACTTCTTCACAGGTTGAATTATATGGGTTGGACGCTAAGACAGCAAATACAAAGAAATGTTTTACCAACATGGAAAGTGGAAGTTCCATGGTTTTGGGGAACAGAGCTAAAGTTGAATATGATGATGGTAGTGTTGAATATTACAATATTCAGCCTGTTAATAAATGGAGATTTCACAAGGAATTTCTTTTGATACCAGTGGAGAATGAAAGTGCCTAAGAACGTTACTCCTGAACAGTTTGCAAAAATACTCGAAGACAAAAAGAAGGCATTAATACCAGCATTGGAAAAAACGACTGGTCTTTGCTGTAAAAAAATTGCAAGCGACATTCAGGAAAGCATGGCAAAAACTTCACGCAACATGGAACGCTCATATTATACAAACAACAAAAATATCGCACATCACCCATCACTTCCAGGAAATCCACCAGCTCCTGACACTGGTAATTTAAGGAATAGTATCAGATGGGAAGTTAGCAGTGAAAAAGAAATTGTTACTGGTAGGGTTGGAAGCACACAAAAAGAACCACCATACGGAGCCTATCTTGAATTTGGAACCAGCGTTATAGCTCCCAGACCGTGGTTGAGACCAGCGATGAGGAACAATGAAAATTTTATAAAAAAGAATGTTTCTTCTACTGTGAAAAAAATTCTTGAAGGAGTTGAATGATGGTAAACGCTAAAAAAATATATTCACAACTCCTAAGCAATGCACGGATTTTGGAAATAGTTTCTGAGGAAAATATTTTCAATTCATACCCTAGTTTAATTTCTCAATTTCCGTGTATAATATTTTTGGATGAAAACCAAAATGATATTGAGTATGCTGACAATAAATCGTTAGCAACAAGATGCTCAGTTTCAATACACGTGTTTTCAAAAAAGATAGACGGTTATCCAACTACTTCAGAAATAGCTTTAGCTATAACTGAAGTTATGAATAATGACTTTTGGAATTGTTCTTCAAATGGTGAAGTTTCAGACCCTCAGCAGGATGTTGAACATAGAGTTTTAAATTTTAACAAATCAATTTTATATTGATATAAATATTTTTGGAGGAAAAAGATTATGTCAAATGAAGCCCCTAAAATTGGTCTTGACAACGTTGTTATTGCAGAAGTTCTTTCTGATGATAGCAACGGAATTGTCTATGGTGAAGTTATACCTCTCAAAGGTGCTGTTAATGCAACCGTTAATCCGAATTCGGACGTTGCAACAGACTTCGCTGACAACGGTGCATTCTTTGCTTCTAACAACCGTGGCAACTCAGAACTTTCACTCGAAATGATTGACGTTGACCCAGCTGTTCTCGCAAAGATGCTTGGAATGAAACGTGCAAACGGAATCACACGTGAAACAGGTATGGACCAGTCACCATATTTTGCATTCGGTTTCCGTGTATGGATTGCAGGCACTGACGCTGAAGGCAAAAACCGCTATCAGCTTGTCTGGTATGCAAAGGGCAAGTTCAGCGTTCCGGAAACAGGTGGTGAAACAAAGCGTGATTCACTTGACTTCCGCCACTTGAACATGAGCGGTCAGTTTGTTGCAACTCAGTTCGTTCCCGAAGGTGAAGACACTGGAACAATTTGTATGCACTGTAGAACGGATGATGCTGATGTAAGTCAGGCAACCGTTACAAACTGGTTCAATCAGCCAATAGTTTCACTTGCGGTTGATACTGGAGCAGTAACTTTGACAGCTGAATTGCGTGACACACCGTATAACGACCTCGTTATCACAGGTTCTAAGGCTGGTGGAAGTTCATTTAACTTTGCTTCAAGTAGTGTTAAGCTCAATGAAACTGTCATTGTTGCTGATGAAAACGGAGCTCCAATCAAGGGTTCACTTGTTATCGGTTCCGCTGGTGTTTCACCGACAATAACATTCACACCTGAAGACGGCGAGAATCCAATTAAAACCGTCGCAGTAACGGCAGGAGTGAAGGACACATTTGGGGTCAGCGTAACACCTCTTTCATTGAAAGTGAGCGTGTAATTTTTTGAATAACACCGTTTCATAATTAATTGTGGAGCGGTGTTTTTATAAATATTTTTTATACAAGAAGGATGGTAATTGTATGAGCAAAGAAACAAATGAAAAGGTAAACGAAGAATTGGAAAAGGTAATTCCCAACAAGTTTGAAATTGAGCTCAAGGGAATTAAAAGGGAAATTAAGTTCGGAAACCTTGCGCTTGCAAAAATTGAACGCAAGTACGGAAGCGTGACAAACTTTAAGTCACTTCAGAAGGACATGGAAAACAAGCCAATGGATACTCTTCCTTGGCTTCTTTCAATTTGTATTAAAGACAAGAAGGACATTGGTGAAAGCGTTGACGATATGCTTAATGCACTTGACGACAGCGATATTCCCATTACCGACGTTTCGGAAATTCTTTCAAGCGCAATGAACAGCGCAATGAGCAACCTGAACGAAAGCAAAAAAAAAGTAAGCAAGGAGACGGAGGAGAAGGAAACGACCTAATTCCTTGGACTTACTTGCTGACTGAAGCTATAACAACACTTGGCAAAAGTGAAGAATGGTTTTGGGATTCCGAACTTCGTATAGTTTGGAATCTCATTATGGAAAAAAGAAGGCTTGATGAAATACGCATGAAAAATCAAGCCATTTACATTGCGTCTTATGTATGGGGTCACGAGCCTGATGAAGAGGAAGAAGAAAAGGAAGTTGCTGGTCGTGATAAGCCAATAGACGAAGGTATGTTGAGAGGTTTGTTCTAATGGCGGATGAATATTCCATTAACGCTGAAATAAAATTAAATTCCAATAATTTTTCAAAAGGAATAGACAACTGTTCAAAATCGTTGGACGGAATTGGCAAGACCTTAAACAACTCAACAAAAAAAATGTCATCCGGCTTGAAAAGTTGGGGTGTTGACTTCAGCAAGTTTTTTGGAAAGGGAAGTGAAATTCTTAAAGGTTTTGGATTGGATGTTGACCAGCTTGCTTCAAAACTTGGACCGAAAGGAAAATTAGTTCTTGCATTGGTTGCTCTTGGTGGAGCATTTGTTAAATTGGGACAGCAGATAAATCAAGCCGTTGGTGAAATTGCAAAAGGAACAGGCGCAACAGGGGAAGCCCTCAAAGGTCTTGAGCAAAGTTTCAAGAATGTTTTGACAGGCGGTGTCCGCTCAAGTATGCAAGAAGTCGGAACAATGGTTGCCGAAATAAATACAAGGTTCGGTTCTACTGGGAAGGAACTTGAAGGGCTTACCGAAAAGTTCGATATGTTTGCAACAGTCACAGGTGTTAATGGAAAGGAAGCGATAGATGACGTTGCTGATGTAATGAAAAAATGGGGTATCAACAATGAAGATACTGGCAAACTTTTAGACCAGCTAACAAAAGCAAGTCAGGATTCTGGAATATCAGTTAAGACATTAACCGCAACTTTGAAACAGGGAAGAACCGTGTTCAGTCAGTTTGGCATGAGCACTACAAAGTCAATTGCATTCCTTGAAAGTATGTCAAAAGCTGGGGTTAATGTTGAAAGCGCAATGATGGGAATGAGGGTTGCTCTTGCAAAGTTTACAAAAGAAGGAAAGAACGCTCAAACCGCATTTGCTGAAATAGGAGACGCAATTAAAAACGCAACTTCCGATTCAGAGGCACTTAAAATCGCAATAGAAACTTTCGGGGATAGAGCTGGCCCCGAAATGATAAATGTTTTCCGAAACGGTGCTATGAGTGTTGAAGAGTTTGAAGAAGCTCTGAAAAATGCTGGCGGTGTTCTTGAAGAAACTGAAAAGAACACAAGAACAAGCAAGGAAGCATTCAAGGAATTCAAGGATTCAATAGTGGCAATGATTGGCGGTGTTGCTCAAGGTCTTGAAAAACTGTTTAGGGATTTAATCGACATCATAACGGACATTGTAAGGGGTTTAACACCTGTTATTCAGCCAGTAGCCGAAATGATTGGTGAAGAATTTTCCACTATCGGGAACATGATTAGAACACTAGTTGAAAATTTAATTGCTCTTAAACAAAGATTTTCAACTACATGGGATATTCTTGTTAAAGTATTAAATAATTCATATAAAATAATGCATCGTGTCTTGTCAAACATACAAGCTATTTTTGCAAACGAATTTGGATTTATTTTTGCGTTATTGGATAAAGAATGGGCTCTTGCTTGGGAATATGCAAAAAATTCATTCTTAAGATTTGGTGATACTATCATATATGGAGCCACACAAATTATTAAATTGCTCGGTCCATTGCTTAATAAGTTGCTTGAGGGTTTCAATAAGTTTGTTGACATTTGGAACTGGATTCAGGACAAACTTGGTGGAACGAAGTCAAAAAAGTTTTCACTAATAGATGATAGTTTTGACTTAGGTGAAAGCTCTGGACTAACAAAGGCACTTGAAGAAAGTAACAAAAAAATAGCTGATCTTAGTGGCAAAACAAAAAAGCAAATGATTGGAACATTGGGTGAGGTTAAAAATGTTTCAACAAGCGTTGCTTCTGCTGTTCAGTCAAGTGCGGAAAAAACCGCAAGCACAATTTCAAAATGGGATGAAAAATTAAGGAACCAGCAAATCCAAAGGCTTGAAGGTGAAAGGGATTTAGCGGTTGACCGTGCTAAAAACGAAAAGAAAAGTGAAGACGAAATACTTGCTATTAAGGAACAGTACAATGAAAAAATAAGAGCGTTGAAGGAAGAAGCAATTCGTGATGAAATGAATGCTGAATTGAAGAACGCAAAAAATTCTGAGGAATCAGCAAAAATACAAACATACTATCTCAATGAAATTGCAAAACTTTATGATGACGTTGCTGAAAAAACGGAAGCTTCTTCAAAGAAGCGTTCACAATGGGATTCAAAGTTGCTTGCCCAAAACATAGCGTTGCTTGAAGCTGAAGAAAATGAAAGTGCAAAAAGAGCTGAAAACGAAGGAAAGACAGAAGCCCAGATTTTTGCAATGAGAAAAGATTATGGTGAAAAAATAATTGCACTCAAGAAGGAACAAATTGAGGCGCAAAGGCAAGCTGACCTTGAAGGGGTAAACGACCCTGAAGAAATTGCAAAAGTAAACCTTTATTATCAAAACGAAATTACAAAAATGACTAAGGGGGAAAATGAAAAAAGAAAAGCGTCCAACGAAAAGACACTTAAAGACATGGTGAAAGATATTGGCAAGTTTGCGAAAAATGCCATGCAGGTATTCAAAAGCATTGGTGACACATTTGGAAAAATATGGAGTGGGATAAAATCACTTGCTGTAAATGTTGTAAAAGGTCTGGGTAGTTCGTTTAAGAACATAAAGAATTTTATGGACACTTTGTTTAACCTAGACCCCACTGAAACGCTGACTAAAATGCTTGAATATGAAGACAAAGTTTTAACATTCTTTGTTTCAGGTGTCCATAAAATTCCCAATTTCGTTGAACAGGCATTGAGCTCAATTTCAGTGTTGATGGACAAACTTTTTGAAAACATCGACATGGAACGAATAGGAAACATCATACAAAGTGTCATTGAATCATTTGTGAAGTATGCTCCAAAAATTGCGGTTCAAGTTGCTCAATTATTTACTCAAATAATTCAAACAGCAGTTAAAACAATCGTTGATAATATGGACTCTATTGTTGATGCGTTTGGAAAAATATTTATGGCAATTCTCGACAACTTGCCAACGATATTGAGAATGTTTGTCACCGCAATATTTTCATTCATTAAAAACATTGGTGAATACATAAACGCAAACGCTGACCAGATTGTTCAGGACTTGGTTGATTTGGTTACTGGTATTGTTCAGGCGTTAATTGATTTTATAACGACAGGTGGATGGAAAACTTTGCTTGACGCTATTGTAAACATTATTAAAGCTGTAAACAAAGCAATAACAGACAGCATCCCACTTACAGTTGATGCGATTATAGCTATGCTTCCTGATTTGATTGACGCTATAATTAAAATAATTGTCGACATAAACAAGTCCTCCAAAAAAATAATGAAGCCCATTATGAAATTAATTGTTGCTATCATAAAAGCAATAATAACAATTATTACAAATGAAGAAGTTATTCAGTCAGTTCTCGAAGCGTTCGTTGCATTGATTGAAGCCGTATTAACCGAACTTCTTCCGGAACTTCCAAAAATTGTTTGGCAGTTGGTAAAAGGTCTTGTAAACGCATTCCTTCACATTAATTGGAGTTCGCTTGTTAAGCAAATATTCAAGGCATTTATCAACGGAATAAAAAAATTGTTTGGCATTCATTCACCTTCAACTTTGTTTGAATCTTTTGGAAAAATGATGGTTCAAGGATTAGTTAATGGGTTGAAAAATATATGGGGGAAAGTTGGCAGTATTTTCAGTGGTTTTGTTTCAAAAATAAAGAACGTGTTTTCAAACATAAAGGACGCTATTGGGAATGCAATGAGCGGAGCATTCGACAAGGTTCAGGAATGGGTTGGAAAGATTGGTGACGCGCTTGGAAATATTGGTGGTGGAATTAGAGGTATTGTTGAAAGTATTGGCGGAAAGGTGAAAAGCATTGGAAGCAAGATTGGAAGCGGTGTAAAAAGTGTGGCTAAAAAATTAAAGTTCTGGGCAACTGGCACTCCGTCCGCTCCGGCTGGACTTTCCGTTGTTGGTGAACGTGGTCCGGAACTTGTCAATTTCCGTGGCGGTGAACAGGTTGTGAACGCTGAAAATACTAGAAAGATGCTTGCTGGTGGAAACAATACTTCCAATACTTTCAGCATGGTGTTTAACAATACGCCAAAGACAACAGCGTTTGAAATGATGAGGGAAGTTAAGAAATACAGTAGGCAGTTAGCCTTCAATGGAGTTCTATAATGCAGAAACTGATTTTTACAAACAGCAAAAATAAATCAATAGACTTGACCTCAGCTCCTTTTGGAATTGTTGAATGGGAAGGATTTTCAAACGTTGAAATGGAAGTTCAATCACAAACTGTTCCATTCGTTGACGGAAGCATTTATATTGACAACCTGTTGAACGACAGGCAAATGACCGTCATGGTTGCTATTGAAGACAACGGAAACTTGAAAAAAAGGTATGAGCTAAGACGTGAACTTATAAGGATTCTCAACCCTAAGTTCGGTGAAGGTGTACTAAGATATAAAAACAATTATCTTGAGAAGCAAATAAAATGTATTGCTGATTCACCCATGTTTGAGAATCATAACAGTAATGATTTAGGAACCGTTAAGGCAAGCATAACATTTACAGCCTGTCAACCGTATTGGGAAGACCTTGAAGACACCATTACTTTTCTTTCATTGACTGAACAGCCAGTAATAACAAATGAAGGGGATGTCGCTTCACAAGTAAGAATTGATGTTGAAGGTCAAAGTACAAACGTCAGAATTAAAAACGTCACAACAGGTTCACAAATCGGTCTTTCTGGATTTGTAAGTCAGCCAGTAAAAATATCAACTGAATTTGGAAACAAAAGCGTAAAAGGCTCCGTTATGAACTGGAGAAATGTTTTTGGCGGTGAATTAAAGGATATTGCAAACGCCGGTGAAGTTGCGGTCATTGTTGGTTCCGATGGGGCGATATTGAGAAGTGAAGATGGAATAAATTGGTTCAGCCAAATCAGCAACACTGTTGAAAATTTAAATTGCGTTGACTTTTCGTTTGCGTTCAATATGTTTGTTGCTGGCGGTGCTGATGGAACCGTTCTTTATTCAGAAGATGGAAAAGAATGGCATAACGGAACAAACACATCAAATGAAAACATTAACGCAATGGCTCATTCCAATACGAGGATTATCGCTGTTGGAGATAACGGAACTATTTTAACAAGCACTGATGGAATGAGTTTTGTTGCTATGGAAAACCCCACTTCCAAAAATCTTTATGACGTTATTTATAATGACGTTACTTTTGTTGCAACAGGTGCAAACGGAACAATTTTGACAAGCACTGATGGGCTGACTTGGACATCACAGACAAGCGGAACAACCTATTCAATTCGTTCAATAGCGTATAACGACAACACGAATGAATTTTTGGCAGTAGGAAATGAAGGTTTAATGATTAAAAGTACAAATCTTCAAGATTGGACCGCATTAACTCCTTTGGCGTATCTTACATTGAATAGTGTAATTTACAATGACAGTTTCAATTCTTTTGTTATTGCTGGTGATTACGGAACAATTATAACAGGTCTTGATGAATTCAGTAGAATTACACTTAATGACGATGAAAAAGAAATAATGTTCGTTGGATTTGTTAAGGAATACACCTCAATGTTTATTGGTGGAGCTGGTGTTCTTTACAGTTCAAGCAATGCTGAAGACTGGCTAAATATTCTTAACCTTATTGATTCTCAATTACATGATGTTGTTTACATTAATGATTTTGAACTTTACATTGCGACAAGTTCAAGCGGAAAAATAATTACCAGTGAGGACGGAGATGTTTGGCAAGTTGTAGACATTGGAATTAATGTTAATTTATTTAGTTTAACGTATAACCCCAACAGCAGAACTTTGATTGGAGTTGGAACTGGTGGAACAATAGTCAGAAGTTTTGATGGACGTACTTGGGAAATTGTTGTCAATGGTGTTGCGCCTTATAAATACTTTCTTTTAACTGGTGATTATGAATATTTGCTAATTGATGATGACAGCAAACTTATAATCGCACAAAATGATGAAACAGGTTCTTTATATAATGTTTGTTATTGCGAAACTCAAAACATTTATGTTGCTGTCGGTTATAACGGAAAAATAATTACCAGTAGGGATGGAAGCAACTGGAGCGAAAGGGCAAGCGGAACAACTGAATCTTTGAATGATGTAATCGAAAGAGATGGAATTATAGTTGCGGTTGGCAACAATGGAACTATTGTTTACAGTACGGATGGAATAAATTGGATTGTAGCTAGTTCACCAACAAATGAAAATTTAAATGGTGTTTGTTCAAGCATGGTTTCAAAAATAAAATTCCTTGCCGTTGGAAATAATGGGACAGTCCTAACTTCAGCTAATGGCAAGGACTGGAGACAGTTTAATTCCGGAATTAACGTAAACTTGAATTCCGTGTGCTATTCTGAATATTTTTCTCAATTTGTTGCGGTTGGCAACAATGGAACTATTGCTACCAGTGTAAATGGAAAAACATGGAATGAAAGTGCAAGCGGAACAAGTCAAAGTTATGAGAGTATTGTTTTTTCTAGCACACTTAACAAATTCATTGCGGTAGGAAGCAAGGGTGTAATCATGAATTCCTACATTTCAGAAGAACAAAACCTGATAAACAGGTTGTCGCCAAATTCAGACATTAATTTCAATCTTGAAGTTGGTGAAAATATCTTGCGTGTTTCTTGTGAGGACGGAAGCCCCAGAATCACAATTAAATTCAAAAATAAATATATCGGGGTATAACGGAAATGAACAACAGACCTTTTGTTTACCTTTATGAATGGAAAAATTCACAGTTTCAACAAATTGCCGTTATAGATGACTATGAGGATGTTTCTTGGGAAACTAGGCTTTATGAAGCTGGCACTTTTACTGTTCAAATTAATTTTAATTTGCCTAATGCGAGTTTGCTTCAAAAAGGTTTGTTTATCAGGTTAGGGAATGACCCATACAAATTCGGCGAAATAAACAACATTGAAAACACCCTTGGGAATGCTGGGAAAGGTGAACAATATAAAATTGCAACAGGTTTTGACATCAGGTATATTTTCCATAAACGCATTATTAAAAATCTCAACTCATCTGAATCATGGACATATTCTGGAGCTGGTGAACTTTGCATGAGGAAACTAATTTCCTCCCAATGCGGTGAAGATGAAATTGACACAAAAAGAAAACTTCCAATTTCAAATTCAATTCCTCTTGTTGGTGTTGGTGCTTCATACGTTGTAAATGAAGCATATTCCAATCTTTATGACGTTCTTGTTACTATTGCAACACAAACTCAAATTGGATGGAGAATATATTTTAGCGGAACACTTGAGCTTGAAGTTTTTCTTGGTGCTAATAGAAGCAATTATATTCGGTTTGACACCACAATGCAAACATTGGACAGCGGTTCATTTACGGACAGCAATGATGAATTCACAAATGCGGTTTACATTGGCGGAAAGGGAAACGGAACCGACAAGGACATTTATGAAGGTGAGGAAGAAGGTGCTGAAGGTTTGTTCAGAAGCGAATCTTGGGTTGACAAGGAAGATTTGACCAACGAGGAACAGTATAGGGTTGAAGCAATGAACATTCTTCGCCAATACTCACAAACAATATCTATCAATGGAAAAGGCTTGCAAAAATCACCGTATGTCTTTGACGAGGATTTTTTTGTTGGTGATATTGTCACCTTCTCATTTTCCGGAATAACAGCAAGTGTTCCTGTTTTGAGCGTTACCCAGCATTGGAGCAAGGGTGAATTTGACGAGGACATGGAAATTGGAAAACCCTTGTCTGACGTCAAGAGACAGTTGTCATTAATGCTTAAAAAAATTCAGTCAGCTAGTTCTTCCATAGCTTCAAAAACAACCAGTTCGACAATATGGTATGACATTCCGGTTGACAGGGAAATGAAGTCAGATGAAGTTGTTTATGACGTTATTGGATTTTATGATAATGTTGGCACTGGTGAAACTTTCAAACTTTATTTTGACACAAACGGAACAGGAAGTAAAATTTATCATGTGTACTTGAGGGATTTGCAGGGAACAGGCAAACTTACATTGACAACAGGAATAAGCGGTGCTCAAGACTTGTTGCTTGATGGTGGGACATACGTTACAATAATCTACGTTGATAACGAAGGAAATATTAGTACAATAGCATAATTTAGGAGGAAAAATTATGGCAGACAGAAGAATTGACCAATTAACACAAAGTGAAAGTGTAAATGATGATGATTTGTTTGTTATTTGGAAAAGAGACATTTCGCAAACACGTTCATTGAAAATGGAGAGCATAATGCCTGTCGGAGCTTTAATTCCATTTTATTCGAATATAGCCCCTGAAGGATGGTTAATGTGTGATGGAACGGATACAACAGGAACATCAAATGAATTGATGTTGTATCACCCTAAACTTTATGAAATTCTCGGCAATTCAAACGTATTGCCTGACTTGCGTGAATGCGTTCTTGTCGGAGCTGGTCAATCTACACGTGCTATCCTTGACGAAACAGGGCATTCTCACGATGTCTACACCCTTGGTGAGTTCAAAGATGACCAGATACAGAATATTACTGCAGAAACATCTAGTGGTACCTTTGTAGGTGACCCTGCTGTAACGCAGTCGACAGGAGCATTCAGACACAGTACGGGGACTAAAAACCGTTCTATAAGCTCTGGCTCATCCGCAGGATGGCTTGATATTACTTTCGATGCTTCTCGTGTTGCTCGTGCTGGAACTACCACTCACGGAAAACAGCTTGGAGTAAACTTCATAATCAAATGCTAGCGCTTTGATGTAAAAATTCACCATCGTTGCAAAAGCAAGGATATCCTTCTTCTATTGGTTGTGATATTCCTTGCCATGCAACAGCGTTCAGTTCTTCATCTTGTATTGTAAAGAATTTCTTTTCTTTAATGTTGTAATAACCAGTCACCAATTGATGATAAAAAACATCTTCGTTTTTGTATTTCTTCAGCACTTGAATTAAAATTGTTTCTTGTGTTTTTGGGAAAACATTATCTTTTACAAAATGCCATTCATTTTCCACTTGTATTTTACAACCCATTAAACACGGTAATTTGCTTCCCATGAAAAGATTTTTTCCAAAAATATTCATAAAATTATGAATTTGGAATTTTGAATAGCCTTCCTTATCAATTTCAAGAGCAGGTGCTTCACAATCAAAATTAGCATAATGTTTTTCATAAATACTTTTGCCTTCTTCTGTAAGTTTTACTTTAATACAGTAATTAAAATTAGTGTTCTTATATTCTTTCATTTTATTCAACCTCATAATTTTTATATACATTCAATCTACAATCACCATCAAATTCAAAGAATTTGTATGGTCGTTCAACAACAGAGCCATTTATATTGAAACCAATAGTTTTTCTGTATTTGTCATAAATAAAAGGTACATTAGCAATAACTTGAACAGGTTCATTCTTTGGGTCTGATTTTTTGTTGTAAATAAATACAGTCATATTTTACTCCTTAATGATAGTATAGTACACGTCATAATCCTTGCCATATTCAGCACGTTTTTTGTTCGCTTCATCCCGACACAAATCACCGTTGCTGTATGGCTTGGACACATACACGTCCTTAAAAAATTCAGTTTTCTTGCACACGTGAAAAATAAATCTCAAATTGTCCATGCTATTAATAATCCTATGCTAAAAAGCAAATATGAAATTCCTCCGCAATATCTACCATATACACATATTATAGGAATAAACCAGCATAAAAAGCTAAATTTAACTATACAAAATACTATATAAATATTAAAAAAAAATAAAATAATTTATAAAAGGTACTTGACATAAAATAAAAATTACTGTAATATATAAGTGTAGACTAAATAAAGCAAGCAACAAAACAAACAGCTTGCGAGGAGAACTACTATGGAAAATATGGTTGTAAATATGGACGGATGGTTTGGCAAAGTTATTGATTATAAAACTGGTAAAAAATCCAGTTTGTGTCCTGGCTGTAATATGATTAAAGTTGAAATTTTGGGTTATACGGAACTACTAGAAAGTGACCCATTTAATGAATTTACAAAACGCGACTATCCTATTGGTAACATAATTCTTGCAAATGAGCGTCAGTTTAAACCATATCCCGAATATGTTGGTTTCAAATGCGCTGAATGGGTTAAAGCATAATAAGGAGGCAAATTATGAAAACTAACAGGGAACATTTGATTGAAATGCTTTTTCAGCACTGTCCGGGCAACATCACAAAACAGGTTGTTGAGGAATACTTTAAAATTATCAACAAATACGATTGGGCAGTATTTTGTTCACAAATGGGTGACTACGACCATCCTGGTGAACGCATACACGCAAAGGAAGTGATGGAAAAGGAACTTGAGGAATTTAAGCATCCTTTTGGAACCGTGTGCTATACCAATATTGAAGTTGCAGAGCACGTGATTAGAAACCTAACAATGGACATTTATCCAGCGCATAATTTTTATCACCAGCATTTTCACAACCTTGAAAAAGAATTTGTAGGTTTTTAAATAAAAAACAAGTGGGAAGTTATATTTTCCACTTGTTTTTTGTATACTGATATATTAAAAATATGAGGGTGTTATTACAGCTATACAATTATATTTATATATAAATTTAAATAATATTTTACTACGTAAAATATTATTTATAGCGTTTTTACGCAAACATAATATTTTTTAATTTTTTTAACATGGGATATTTATTTTTGTTCCTATAATAAAAACATACCACTTTACAAACTAACTAAAAAATGTTATTGTTTGCAAAGTTAGGTTAGAGGAATAAATAATAATCAGCTTCATTATTTATTCCTTTAATAGGAATTTCAAAGCTGTTAATCGTTTGCGGAGCTGAACCCCGAAAGGGGTGCGAACGGTTGACAGCTTTTTTATTTTCACAGGTATAAAAATGAATGGTGTGACAGCAAAATATTTCTCCAGTAAGTTTGTAATTGAAAACAAATTAACTTTAGCTGATGTTGCGTTGCTTGAGTATCTTTACAGCTGGATTCTTTCAGAAACTCCACCGGACGTTAAACTTTATGGCATTAAAAAAGCGTTTTGGATTTCACAATCCAAAATAGCGCAAGACTTTGAAGGGTTAATGGTTCAGGCTGTTGTTTCACAGCGGTTTAGAAAATTTGAGCGCATCGGGTTAATTGAAAAAAAGTTTATTGAAGACTATTACTGTTTTAGGGTGTGTTTTAACTGGAAAAAGGTTTTGGAATCCCTTGCTCCCCAGGAATGGCTGAAAGAATTAAATATGAAGTTTGCGCTAAACTGGTTTGAAAAAATATTTAGCTATATGCAAGAGGAACAAAGTGAGGAAGCTAAAAGACATGAAGAGTGGCAGAAAAAACCAGCGCACGAAATTATCAACGGTTTTATTGAAGAGGAAAGGGAACAGAAAAAAAAGTATATAGAAAAAATTGGTGTTGAAGCGTTTGAGGAGGAGGAACGCAAGTTCAAGGCAAAAAAACAAAAGGCATTTCTTCTGGATATACCTGTTGACCGTGTTTTGGATGATGGTGAAAAATTGCCTTATTGCAAGCAGTCGGACGCAATAGCAAAAAAAGTTCTTTGGAAATATGGTCTTTATTTTCAAAACAGGGTTCCAAAAGAAGGTGAAAAGCCGACAAAAACATATATTAAGCTATGTCATAAAATTGAAGACATTTACAACGGTCGTTTCACCAGCTCACGCTATTACAATTTCAATGAAAAGGTTTTTTCAAACAAGCAATTTGAAACGGACGGTTGGCGTGAAAAAATAAATGCTGTAAAGGGTGATTGGAAAAAAGTTAAAAGGTTAATTTTTAACGCTTGTGAAAACTTTGCCCTCATGTATGACGAAAACAGAATGCCATTCAATAAGAATTTCTTAACTACCAGCTTAAATGACTGGTTCTTCAGTGACAACCCAACAAGCAAAGGACAAAGTCAATTTATACAGTCGTTAAATGAGCCAATGGTTCAAGGTCAAAAACTTGATAGGGAAGGCGGACAAAGAATAGCAAATAAAATAAAGCAAAAATCGCCAGTTGCTTATGAATCAGGGCATGAATTAAATGAATTGTTACCTGTTAATGCGAGTGAAAGTGTTGCGTGGCGCTACATCAAGAATATTATAAATTGGGGCAAACTTTTGTATGAGTTTGAACCAAACGCAAAATATTTTCTGGAGTGTGAAATTAACGGTGAACTTGAAAGCGGTGCAAAAGTTTTACCAGCATTGTTTGCACGGTATTTGAAGGAAAATAAAATCAGTGTTTCGCTTGGTACTTTGGACATTGAAAAAAGCGTTGACAACAACGCTCCGTGGCGGTGGTTTATTGAGGACGCTTGCAGAAAACATGAAATGAACATGGATTTTGTTCAGTGTTTTAATGCAAGTGATTTTTATGATGCTTGTAAGATGACTGGAAATATCGTTGATGATGTTGAGATACCAGTATTCTAATTATTCGTGGTGAAATCAAATGGTAGTTGAAGAGTTTGAAGAAATAAAAAAGCTAAAGGAACTTTCAAAAAAGTACAAAGGGAGCCGTTGTTCCCAATACTGTTCTATATGGAACAGTGAGGATAAGGACTGCGAAATAATGGGAAGTTATCATTTGTCTCCGTCAAGATGCAGGTGGTTTCTTATGCAGGAATTAAGAAGGGAAGAGGATAAGGGAATATGACGAAGACGGTGAAGGAAAATAACCTGGACAAGCTGACGGATGACGTGATGAATGACTGGAAGGAAATGGAGGATGTAGAAAATGACAGTAGTTTGTAAAATGAACGAAGATGAACAAAGAAAAGATATGTTGGTGAGGCATGGTTATTTTACGGTGAACAAACTTATTGAGAAATTGCAGGAATTGAAAGATAAAGGTTTTGGGAATGAGCTTGTTGGAAGTGACTGTGAACATTATAAATTCTGTGAATATGACCCGATGCTTAAATATGTAATTGTTGAATAGTTCCTATAATATTGTAGTAGGTTTGTATGAAACGAGAAAAATTAAATACGCTTTCCGAGCGTGACCTGTTGATAGGTTTAATTACTTCAGAAAAGTTTTGTCGCGAAATTAGTCCAATATTAAATCCTCGTTTGCTTGAAATTGAATATGCGCGAATTGTTGCTGGTTGGATAAAAGAATTTTATGTTAATTTCAAAAAGGCTCCCGGCAAGGACATTTTGAAATTATACCGTGCTAAATGTGAAACTATTACCGATGAAGATTTGCAGGATAATGTTTTAACTTTTGTTGAAAAGGTTTGCAAGGATTATGACAACATAGAAAAGTTCAACGATGAATTTGCACTCCAGCAAGCTATCGAATATTTGAAAGCTAGAAGTTTGAAAAACCTTGCTGAAGATGTTGACGCATATTTAACCAGCGGTGAAATTAGCAAGGCAGAAAATGCAATTACGAAATATAAAAACGTTGAAAAGAGTAGTGGTGAAGCTGTGAGTTTGTTGCATAATTTTGAAGCTGTTGTAAACAGTTTTACGCAAGAAGACGAACTGTTGTTTCAATTTCCTGGTGCTTATGGTGCAATAGTTGGCAAGGTACACCGCGAAGATTTCATTAGTTATTTAGCTCCAATGAAAAGGGGTAAAACGTTCGCATTGATTGACGCTGGTGTTGAAGCTGTTAAAAACAGTTTGAAGGTCTTGCACGTGTCACTTGAAATGAGCGAACACCAAATGTCGAAACGCTATTGGACAGCGTTGAGCGGACAGTTGAATGAGGATAATAACGAAATAAATTATTCTTATTTTGAAAAATCGGAAGACGGTGAAAAATGGGAAATTAAACACAAAACAATAGCACGAAAGGGAGTTTCAATATCCCAAATTGAAAGCAAGCAAAAAAATCTCAGGCGGTTGTTTAGGGGTGGTGATATTAGAATATTAGCTGTTCCGGCTTATAGTTTGAGCGTTGAAGCGTTAGAAGCAAAATTGGACAAGTTAGCTCAACAGGAGCAATATGTTCCGGACGTTATTATTGTTGACTATGCAGATATAATGGCTCCCAGCGATAAGGGTGATTATAGAAATCAGCTTGACGGAATATGGAAGCGGTTGAGGGGACTTGCACAAAGCAGAAAAGCCGTTGTTTTTACAGCAAGCCAGTCGGGAAGACAAAGTATAAATAAAAATGCCGATTCAAAGGACATAGCGGAAGACATCCGTAAACTTGCACACATTACAAGCATGGTTGCATTAAACCAAACAACGGAAGAAAAGAAAGATGGTGTGTTGCGCTTGCGACAGTTGGCAATCCGTGAAGGTGAAGCAGAATTTCGTGAAGCTGTTTGCACACAATGTCTTTCCATTGGACGTATTGTTACCGACAGTCATTTTGACAATGAAGTTATTTTGGAAGAAAAAAATAGTGAAACTACCAGCAAAAGAAAAAAGAGGGTGTGAATGGTTTTGCGCTTTAATCCTATAATATATATGTATGATACGAAAGATAAAAATAAGAAATATTCAAAGTCACAAAGACACTACACTGGAATTTAGTTCTGGAATAAATGCTATTGTTGGCAGTTCAAACAATGGCAAGTCCGCAATTTTAAGAGCGTTGTATTGGTTGCGCTATAACCGTCCATTGGGAACTGACACCTTGTTAAGTCATTGGGCGTTTGACAAGAAGGGGAACCAAATCGAAGAAATGTCAGTTACCGTTGAAAATGACAATGGTATTGTGAAAAGAGTAAGAACCAAAACAGAGAACAAATATATTGTTAATGAACATGAACTAAATGTTGTTAAAACTGATGTTCCAGAAGAAGTTGAAGGTTTGCTAAAATTAAGTGATACAAACATACAAAAGCAACAGGACGCTCCTTTTCTTTTGTCCCTTAGTGGTGGACAGGTTGCACAATATTTCAATAAAACTGTTCGCCTTGACGTTATAGACAAGGTGCTTTCAAACGCTGAAAGCAAGAGGAGAAAAGCGTCACAGGAATTAAAGCAAACCGAAGAATTGTTAAATGGTTTTGAACAAAGGAAAAATGAATATTGTTGGTTGAATGCTGTTGAGAAATTAATTGCTAAATACGACAATATTACAAGCAAGAAAAATAAAAATGAAAATGAAATTATTTTGTTGAAACAGCAATTTGATGATTATGCAACTTGTTCAAATGCGGTGTCAAAATATAATTCCGTTTTTGATGCAAAAAAACTTGTTAATGAATTTGAGCAACAGCAGAAGATATTAGCTGGAATTGCTGTTAGAAAGAATGTTATTTTGGATAAAATAAACAGGGTTAAAAAATGCAAAAAAGAAATATACCCTTCATTTAATGAGCAGAAGAATTTAATTGCACAAATAAATTCAATTAATGTTGAAGGGATTAGGAAAGAAAAAATTGCATTAAAAGACCAGCTTGAAAAAATTAATTGTTGCAATGAAGAAATAAACAGCAATAATGAAAAAATAAAGGAATTGAAAAAACAGTTGCCAAAAGTTTGTCCTTTGTGTGGCGCTGTTATGAAAGAAGGGGTGTGTAAAAATGAGAACTAAAGATGATTTGTTGCGTGAAGCACTTGAAGCTTCGGGTTATTACCAGCAACAAGATAAAATTGTTACGTTGGATGAAAATTGTGATTTAAGGTACGAACAACAGGTTTTACTTTTGCTTGCTCGTGAAGTTGTTAGAAGTAGACCTGATTTGTTGAGTGTACCTGATAGGGATTTAGTTTACATTGTTTGTGATTCCTTGGGCAATTTTGGACTTCCCAGCAATGATTTAACAAGGTTGCTGGAAGAGGAAAAACCTTTTGACGATTGCTTCATTGGTGTTTATAGTTTAAGCAAACGAAGACTGATGAATAAATTGTATAAGGGAAATGGCGTTGAATGGGTTCCTTATCACGGAGCAAGCAAATGAAATTAATTGTTACGAGCGATTGGCATTTAAGGGCGACTAGACCACGATGTCGCACTGACGAAAATTGGATTGAAACTCAAAGAAATGCACTTGCACAAATTAAAAAAATATCCGTTAAAAAAAATGCCCCTGTTTTCGTTGTTGGTGATTTGTTCCATTCAAATTCAGATACGAGTTTTGAATGTATTCAATTAGTACAAAGTTTAGCTGATGAATTGGGCGAATTATATATTCTTGCTGGCAACCATGATTTGCCTTATCACAGTTCGGAAAATATTGAAAAATCAGCAATAGGTGTTTTATTTAATAGTCAAAACATTTTTCCAATTAGTGAGTTTTTCAAAAAATGGCATTGGAACACAGATGAAAAAATAAGATATTCAGCAAGCAACTTTGATAAATGGGATGATGAAAATGCTGAAATGGTTTTCAAGCACGTTCTTTGTTTTCCAGATGCAAAGTCAATTCCTCAGAATGTAGATGCAATGACAGCAAAAGAATTACTTGATGAGTTTCCAAATGCAAGATGGATTTTTATTGGAGATTATCATCATAATTTTCATTATGAGAAAAACGGAAAACACGTTGTTAATCCCGGCTGTTTGTTGCGTCAAGCAAGCGACATGAAAAATTATAAATGCGGTGTTTACTATGTTGACACTGACGAAAATATTGTGGAGTTTGTTCCTATAATAGATAATGAAAGTTTTGTTGATGACAGCTATATTTTGAAACAGGAAGAGCGGGAAGAAAGAATTGAAAGTTTTGTTGACAAGTTAAGTGATACGAAAAATGTATCCTTGGATTTTGTTGACAATGTTCAAAAAGCAATGCTCGAAAATAATTTTGGTTTTGAAATAAAAACTGTTGTTGAGGAATTGATGGAGGTGTAAATGAAATCATTAAACAATTATTATAATAAATTGTATAAGCAGACAACAAAGGTGACTAGGAAATTGTTTGGCAAAGATGTGACCGGCTGTTTAGCAATGCGCTATGAACTTAAAAGAAATATTGAACAGGTGATAGTAAAACCAATAGAAGAAATAACGGACGACGATATTTGGAAAAACAAATTGTCCTATATTGTTGCAAAATATAGAACTTTGGACGCAATACTTGAAATATTGGAACGTGCTTGCACGTTAAAAACATTTACTATAGAGGGGTTTGAAAATGAACGTTAAGGAAGTTGAAAAAATAAATGAATTAATTTCCAAAGCTCAAATTAGTTCCGCAAAGTCACAGGGACAAATTGAAGCAATAAAAGCTGAATGGAAAAAGACTTATGGTACGGACGATGAAAAGGAAATAAAAAAAAGGTTGCAAGAGCTGGAAGAGGAAGAGCAAAAAACAATTGAAAGGCAAGAAGTATTATACAATAAATTAATTAATTCTTATGATTGGGATAAACTGGAAGAGGAACTTGCATGATGGAAGTTGAAAAAATAAAGCAAATGTTTCAGCAGTGCAAGGGAATAGAACGCGAGCTTGAAAAAAATATTGAAGAGTATGCTGGTAAAAAAAACCAGCTTGAACAGCGTTTGAAGCTAATTGAACAGGCGCAATCTTTTCTTCAAAAGGTTGCCCAGCAAACTCAAGAGCACTTGAAGTTTCAAATTGAGGATATTGTAAACCTTGCGCTTGAAACTTGCTTTCCCAGCGAATACACGTTTCGAATATTGTTTAATGTCAGTAGGGGCAAGACGGATGCGGAGCTTGTTTTTTTAGACCAAAAAACACAAAGACAGGTAGACCCGATGAACGCGAGCGGGGGCGGTGTAGTAGATTTGACTTGCTTTGCCCTGCGAATTGCTTGCTATGCACTTGAACAGGGGACGGACAACGTGATTATTTTGGACGAGCCTTTTAGGTTTTTAAGTCGTGATTTACAGCAAAGAGCGGGCGAAATATTAAAAGTCCTTTCCAACCGTATGCAACTTCAAATAATTATGGTCTCGCACATTGGTGAAATAATTGATTTTGCTGACAAGGTGTTTGAAGTAAAAAAAGATAAACAAGGTATTTCAAAAGTATTGGTTATTTAATTGTAAACACCCTTTCAACAGGGTGTTTTTTTGTTTTTACCAGCATAAAAGCATTATTTCACTATACAAAATACTATATAAATATTAAAAAAAATAAAATAATTTATAAAAACTACTTGACATATTTTGTAAAACATTGTATATTATAAGTGTAAACTAAATAAAGCAAGCAAACAGCTTGCGAGGAGACACACTATGACAAAAGCTATTAAGGAAAACATTAAAAAGAACGTGGAGTTGTTGAAAGAAAACCTTAAACTTTCAAACGAGCGGTTTGAACAGGTTTTTGGAGTTTCAAAAGAAGTAGGTATAGCAAACGTTTTGGACGCTATTCTTAGGGATTTGAATAAATAACTTGTTAATTTGAGGAGACGCAAATGAAAACAATGGTAAACGGAAAGGAAATTAAGGTTTGGGACAAGAACGCAATTTCAGCGGTTCTTACAAGTGAAGTAAAAAAAGATAAACAAGGTATTTCAAAAGTATTGGTTATTTAATTGTAAACACCCTTTCAACAGGGTGTTTTTTTGTTTTTACCAGCATAAAAGCATTATTTCACTATACAAA
>Ga0326511_10000128_pt1 | contig 58046 bp, 117 predicted proteins | sample 0_2496_0518_D_FD_203701 | JGI IMG/M metagenome (GOLD analysis project Ga0326511, IMG submission 203701) | Bovine rumen microbial communities from UC Davis, California, United States - 0_2496_0518 | ecosystem: Host-associated > Mammals > Digestive system > Stomach > Rumen | place: USA... | reverse complement strand
AACACCATTTTGGTTGCTCTGAAGAATCCTATGTATTCTAAAGAGTTGCTCGCTGGTATTGGCATGCGTTCCATGCTTCAGATGACAATGCCTACCAAGCAGAATTGTGTTGCTGAATTCGCACGCGAAATGCTTAACCGTCGCGCTCAGAATCAGGCACAGTCTGAAGAAGAAGTTTCTGCATAATAATGTGTGGGGGAGTGGGAAGAGCCTGCTCCCCTTTTATTGAAAGGAGATAATTAAAATGACGACGAAGAAGTATTCCAAGAAGAACACCTGGCAAATCATGAACCATACGGGTTTCGGTGTAGTCCGTATGTCTCTCAAGAATGGAGTTTATGTTGAGGTAGGCAAGAAAGGGCTTACTCCTAGTGGTCTGCTGAAGAAAAAGGTTCTTAGCCTGCTTCAAAACATCACTGTAGAAAACGTCTTGATGTTGAGCAAACGTTACGACGTTGAAGTATTTATCGTGCCCGCAAAGGCACGCATAGCCGCATAAGTTAATTAACACATTGGAGGAGTTTTAAAAAATGGCAGAAGAAATGAAAAACATAACTGGAGAAGCACAGGCACTTGATACACAGGAAGTGCCGGTGGAAGAAGTAACGGGCGTTGTCGATAACGGCAATGCCTCTTTAAATGGCCTGACCAAAGCCGAGGCTCAGCGCCTCATTGAGTCCTGCCACAGTATTGGTGTAGAAGTTCAGGTAACCAAGCAACCTAGTGAAGATAAAGACGGCAATGATATTGTCGTCTACAACTGCACTCTGTTGCAGGTTACAGACCACCAACTGGACGTTATCGCCCGCAAGACAAATATTGCAACGTGGCGTGACAATATCTCCACTGCCGCCAACAAAGTAGGCAACTTTGCTGAAGATGTTGGCGACTTTGCGCTCAATGGCGCACTGGTTCCAACTGCAGTATCAGTGGCTAATTGCGCGGGCAAGGTTGCGCCAGTCGTGGCTAAAGCCGCTATCACCACTGGTATCGGTGTTGGTACTGCCGCAATCCATGCTGGTGCGGAAATCCTCACTACCACTATTCAGAGTGGTACAAAAGCCTATCATGAACTGTCCAACGATGACAGTATTAAACAGGCAGGCAAAGAGCTGAAAGGACTTTGGTCCAATGTCACGAGTAAGCTCTTTGGCTCCACTGGTAATACAAAGTTCACTCGTTGCTAAGAATCGGGGGCGGATATTCCGTCCCTTTAATTCTTAAAAATCAGTTCTATAGAAAGGTTTGAGTCCGATGGATATTTTAAATAAAACTAACCGTTTTTCTTGTGTTCTTTCTCTTTTTTCCCTCATGCCTACCCTTGTCGTCACTGAATTCCTTACTTTTTTTAAAAGAAAGGAGATTATTTCCCATGGAACTACCCACGAGCGCCCTTGGAGAAACCAGAATAGGATTCTGCCAGGTATTGGTGTAGGCGGGGGATAGAGTCGCACACACGAGCGCCATCAGACTCTTTTTATAAAGCCGAGCGTAGCGAGGCGAAACTAAACAAAGAATAGTAAATTGGATCCTAATATTATTCAAAGTTTAGTAAAGAACTCTATCTGAAAATCAGGTTACTGGATAACAGTAATTCAGTGAACGATATTTGGTACCAATATCGTGAACGAAAGGAATTACTACTATCCAGTGATTCTGATAAGATAGAGAGCCGAGCGTAGCGAGGCGACTACTCTTAGAGGAGTAAGGGGCTATTAAATACTCTATCTCCTTCGAGTCTAAGAGTATACGCAATATACTATCCTACTATCTGGTGATGCTTGAAAATAACTAATCGTTCTTTTTGAGTATCACTTGAAACAGTATATTGCTGTTAAAACTAAAAACGTATCCTTCTCTTGTACGAAGTCTTTTGTACAGTCTTCTCTTGTACGAAGTCTTTTGTACGAGTACCCCACGAAATCTTATCCAGGGCACATTCACGCAATCCTTCTCCTTCACGAATAGTGTCATAGCCCCGAGCGTAGCGAGGGGCATACTTCACTACTGTAGTGATAAGATAAGTATAGGAGTATACGTATTTAGTTTAATTAACAATATAAAAGAGGACGGGATTTATTCCCGCCCAATTTTCTTATACACATATAGTTTTACTATACATATTCTGTTCTATTTCAGTTACTCACTCTGCAGGATCTCCTGAAGAATCTGTTTGGTCTTAGATTCAAATCCCTGATGTTCATTGATATAAGACAGAATAGCTTTCTTTAGGAGGCGCGCTTCAGAATCTGTTGCTACTACAGTAAATGAAGTATAGTTATCCGGCAGAGGTTCTTGTAGAGTAGTATATAGTACTATACTAAGGACCCACCTCCCACCCTCTATAAAGATAGTACTATACAGGATACTAAATAGAAATCAAATAGTGCGCGCCGCATCAAATAATTACTATTTACTCTATAGTACTATATAAGAAAGATAAGTAAATGATAAACATAGATAGTATAACATATATATAAGAGTACCTCAAGAATACAACTAATCGTTCCTTTTGTATTCTTTCTCTCCTCTCATCTTGTTTATTTCTATCCTCTTGTTTACTTTTTTATATATAGGAATTTATTTAAATAGGAAATAGAACAACACATGAGCGCCCCGTAAGGGGACCAAAATGGTCTCGTTGTATATTTATACGTAATTTTTTTTATACCCCTCGGGAATCTTTAACCACTTATACAAAAACAGTGTATAAATATACAATATAAAATAGCACCATGTAAAATAAGCGATTTAAAGCGTTTTAATATCGCACACGATACCCTACACGCATAAAAAATAAAAAGCGTTCTACGGCTCAGTATCAGCCAAATATAACGATTTTTAGATTGCGCGTAGGATTCGATTTAAAGCGTTTTTAGAAGCTCGCCCGTAAAAAAGTTACGTTTAAGTCTGAAATGCAAATGTAGGGCTTCTGACGTTAAATTAGAGCTATATCCAAAAACGCGCCTAAAAACAGTAACAAATAGTTACGTTAATTCAGTAGTAAATAGAGAATAAAGTATATGTTAACTGGATACTTTTAGTGTTATAGTACTATAGTACACTATCTCTATACTATACTAAGTATATATATCGTATACTACTATATAGATGGAACAATCTATGAGCGCCCATCCCCCTTAAACACATACAAATATAAAAAGGGCGCAAAACACCTCCTAAACAGTAAAATGGTTATATTTAGTTACCTCCTAGTACTATAAAGATAACCCAATAGTTCTGTTTATATAGTAGTATAGGGTATATATGCAGTACGCATAGCGCCCTAATACAAGCAAAGACGAGTAGAGTACTACGGTTACGTAGTGCTTCGTTTTTGATTTTTACAGTTAAAATGATATTTTAGATCTAAGAGGACCTACTTCGTAGGGCATTTGGATACCTTTGTGGAATAGATTTGAAGACTTACTCCGTGGAGTAGATTTGAGGCCACTAAAATAGACTTATAGACTTCGTAGGACATCTGGAGTATTCTCTGGAGCAAAATCTAAGGACTTCCTGGAGTAGATTAAGCACTTCCCCAGAGTAGATTGGATATTACTTCCCCGAGTAGACTATTATATATGTATAGTATAGTAGTAGTACAGTACAGTAAAACTAGCAGAGAGGTATTTAGTATGAGTAAAGTACTCTTAGGTATAGTACTATTAACCATTATTAACTTGAATATAGGAATTGGGTTTCCGCCCGCGATTTGTTATGCAGACAGTGATAAAGAAGCTGTCATGGATAGCGAGCGTAGCGAGCGGAAGTGGCGCCTGATTGAGGAGACATACGAGGTACAGAAAGATGACAGTATAGAAGGAATCGCCAAGAAGTACATCAAGAAGAACACCTATGGCAAACGAGAGCTTAATGAGTTTATTGAAGGAATCATGGAACTAAATGAAATGAATGCGACCGACATTCATGTCGGTGACAAACTGAAAATCAACTATTGGGTTAAGATCTAAGCTACCAAAATTAGGTCTAAAATTTTTTTAACTGTACATTTGCCTCCGTTTTTTTATTATTTTTAGAGGCCATTTTTAACTTAGTCTCTTAAATTGCCCCGCAAAGCGGAAGTATCCGAGATTGCGGGTTGATTTTTGATATAAATAGCAGTATACTTTTGTTAGTTAATTTATTCTTAGTCTGTGTATGACTCAAAAGACTGAAAGACCCTACAACTAGACGCAATATACGATATCAGAGTCAGCACAAAATTTTAGTTAAATGGAAAATTGGGGCGTATTTTGCGCCCCTTTCCATTTTGTCATGAAAATAAGGAGGGTAAGTATATTACTTAGCTTTTTGTATATAGTCAACCACTCAGTTTTAAAGGAGAGATAAAAATGTCGGCTACTACAGCGTTATTCTTTTTAGTACTTATCAGTATTATCTATGTCTTTAGTTCAGAGGAAGGAAGAAAAGACCTGGAAGAACACATGGGATTCGGTCCACTATCAGTTACATTCACTATAATTGCAGTAGTCATTTTTGTTATTGGCTCTATGATAATGGCCATGTTGGTCATTTAAGAATTTGGCGCCGTTTGTACGGCGCTTTTTTGTTATGTGTTTTTATCAGAATAATATGAACAGTTGAATAATAAAAAGGAGAGGTTTGTCTATGTTTGAAAAAGTAGCTGTACATGACTTTTTGTTTCACGCTGATGAAGTAGTGGCAATTGCCGCCATTAAAGTATTATATGGAGAACCCGAAGAAGTAGTCCGCATTCCTTCTCGTGATGAAGAAAAACAGGAAGAGCTACGCCAGCAGGGATTTACGTTGGTAGATATCGGCGGCGGAGAATTTGACCATCATGGTTCCGCCCGCGACTGGCAGTACAATAACGGTATTTATCTGTCCGCACTGGGCAAAGTATTGAAACAGGCAGTAAAAGACGGCAAACTTGAGCAGGAAGAACTGAATATTATGTTGTTCAATGGGCTGTATGCACTGCAGGCTCAGGATAATGGCCAAGATTATGACGGCATTGAAAGCCCGTTCAGTTTCGTAAAATGGCTTAATGGCCATGACCCTGCTGATGATCGTGATCAGGCATGGCGCTTTGAGGAAGCTGTAACAACAGCCAAGAAGGTATTCGCCGCCATGAAGAGAGATGCTGAACGCGCTGCATTAGACCATGACGAATGTGTCAAAGCCTTTAAGGAAATGGGAGAAAACGGTATCGCCGACTTCCCGCATCACATGTCTCATAGCGTACAGGAATGCCAGATGTGGAATGAAGTATACCCCGAAAAAGAAGTTAAGTTCTTCACATTCCCTAATGGAAGAGGTTCTTACATGATTCAGGCTGTAAACAAAATCGGTTCTTTTGCTCTTAACCATGAGCTTAAGTATAAGGGACTTAGAGGAGAGGAACTTAATACTGCAGCTGGCATTACAGACGGCGTATTTGTGCACGTCAATGGATTTCTTGGTGGCGCAGATAGTTTAGAAAGTTGCTATAAGTTGGCAAACTAATATAAGGAAGTGTGGCTCATTGTTGTTTGAATTGTTATTCGGCGCATTCCAGGACGCCTGCGTAGACGAAATATGGAACAGCCCAATTAAAAATATATTGAAGAATAGAGATAGCAGTGAGCTATATAGATATTCACTCAAGCAAGAAAGAGAGAGGAAGAATTTAAATGGTAGAAAAGGTATTCTCTGATGATTTGTTAATGAACAAATTTGATTTCTTTGTAAACGTCATAGACAATAACTTGACGTTCTTTGAAAATGCACGCGAACTGTATGTTAGGCGTATCGCATACAATGCAATCGAAATAAAATCGTTGAACAGGACCATGAATATTCCAAAGCTTAACGCTGCACAGGTAGCCGTGGCCGCTAACAGGCTTCGTAAACTCACCTTCGAAAATCAAGAACTAAGAAAGCGATTGGATTTCATCAGAAAGATTTACGCAAACTCAGATTCCATTAAGAAAACAATCAAAGAGGAAAAATCCGCGTAGACTTAAAATATTTTCAAAAAAGTTATTGACAGGATTAAAAGTCTATGATAGACTATTTTATGTCAGAAGGAATTGACAAAATAGTACTTACTTTGCGTGATAAATTTTCCGGGCTCATCACTGGCCCGAAAATAGCAAGGTCTACGCAAAGGAAGCTAAACGAGGCTTCGTAGTACTTGCTACATGGTAGTATTCCTTTCCCCCTATTGGAACATATCTAATACCTCTCAAACAATTTGTTTCCTTAATAATTTCCTAAAACCAGGCTTCTAGTCTGGTCAGTATTCAGTATCAAAAATCTCCTTTTTTGCTTTTCGGTGTCATATGATATATCTCCTTTCTGTTTGTTGTGGGCTCGAACGAGATACTGGATACTGACGGTTCTAGAAGTTAAAGAATCGATACATATTGAGGGGCGCCCACCGCAGCGCGGCACCACCGTTAACTACACGCCTAATGCCAAATGCGGTTACTTTGAATAATTCCTGTAAAGGATTAGATATTGTTGTTAGACCCAGACAGTCGGCAACAAATGGTCACTATCTGACCACTTCATAAGCTAAAATCCGTCAGCTACAAGAAGGGAAACAAGATAGATCCTGAGTATGATATAACTGCTCATTTATTAATGTTCTGAGTCGGGTTAACGTCCGATGAAGAACGCCTCATTTTATAAAAATTGGTTACTATTTGGCCACTCATATTGGCTTACAACGGCCTTAGTGTGAGGGAAACAAAATAGGTCCTGGGTAAGACATAACTGCCCACGCCCTTTGCGGAAATAGCTCAGTTGGTAGAGCTTCTGCCTTCCAAGCAGAATGTCGCGAGTTCGAGTCTCGTTTTCCGCTCCATATTATGCCCTTGTAGCACAACTGGCAGTGCAGCTCACCTGTAATGAGCAGGTTGTAGGTTCAAGTCCTATCGGGGGCTCCATTTTTTGCATTTGAAAAACTACTATATATAGAAGGAGACCTCAATTTGACTAATTTAGAGTGGAACGTCCTAGCCGCAAAATTCTATGAATTCAAAAACGAAGCAAGCAAGTTTGGTTTCTATGTTCCTGAACTTAATAATATGGAACAGAGCCTTGAAGTTATGTGCCCGTTCAGAAAAACACAGGATGTTCAGGAAAAAGTAGAAACGGGGCTTGAAAATCATGTTCAGGAAAAGACTGAAGACAAAGGCGCCGATATAGCCGCATGGGTATTCTCTAAATTCAGCGTCAACCCTGTATATGACAAGGACGATAACCTCGTTACTGTATAAAGGATTCAATTATGTCTGAAGAAGAACTGTTTGATAATATAATTGAGTACGTTACGTATGTGTTCATCTCATGTGCCATACTTCTCTTCATCTTAATTATATTGTTATCATCATATGGGGCGTTTGACCCAGCCATCCCAATGGCTATTTTTGTGTTAATAATTGGCCCCGCATCATGTTATCTTGTTAAATCAATTGTAAATTTTCTGGTTGAAAGGTTTGGTAATCCGTGGTAAAGACTTATTCTAACAATACAAAAGATTATAAAGTAGGCAAAAGCCTGTTCTATCCGAAAGCTAAATGCTGCGCTACAGTAAATAAGCCGGTTCAAGAAGGCCGCTTAATGGGCCGCTATGTTGCTACTACAGGCAACAAACACTAATGCTTATCGATGAATACGGCTATTATGCCGCGATTTATAGCCTAACATATTTCGTTGTTATCATTATTTCTGTTCACGATGGCAATAATCCGCCACCCGAATGGTTTTGGCTTATAAGTTGTTTCTTGTGCGGCCCAATTGCCCTGATGGCTTTTTACCGTATAGCAGACTGGATCGAAAAGAAATACTATATTTATAAGAAGCGAAAAAATAGTGAACTTTAACAAAATATATATTTTTAGCACAACATATATGATCATCTGTTGCATTGCAGCAATAATTATATGTTCGAAAGCGCCAATTTAGGAGATAAGTATGAACAACAATCTTGAAAAAGAAATTATCTGCAGTTATAAAGCTGGCGATTGGTTTGATAAGATTCCATTTACGAATCTTTGTGATGGCGGTATAACCGCAATCAATGTAGATCGCCGTTTTGGCAAAACTACTTTCATTGCTAATGCGGTAAAGAAAATCTTGTCCCAGAACATGGCCGATTGCATCAATATTGAGTGCGGAGACAGAAGTCATGCAAAACATATGAAAATGACTTTTAAAAAAGTACTCGGCAATAACTTTGAAGCACTTTACCCTCAGATTAACATAAGACCAGATGATAGTGGTTGTACGTTTGAACCTCAAGACAAAAGACGTACGGTAACATTCATCGATGAGTTTATGTATGTCGCAACGGATTATGAAATACGCAAGATTTTACGCAGTGAGCTTAATGCTGATGCACAAACCTGGATTCTTCTGGATACTTCCTATGAAACTTCAGTCAATATAAAAGATAAGAATTCGTTCGTAGGTTTATTGGAAATGCCTTTCGTAAGAAGCTATGAAATAGTGGGTCGTATTCCTGAAGAATGTTTCGCTTATTATAGCGACGAAAAACAGCAGGTAATTAAAAAACGCCAAGAAGCGTTTCCGACTGTTTGCTTTACTGATTTTAACTAAAACCCCCTCCATGTGACTGGCCGGGGGCGAGGCCATAGAATATCGTCCACTTGTATGCGCGACCTGACTGCTGGTTGCCAAGATAACCAAGCAGCGAATAAAGAATGCGGAGAAGACTGACGTCATTAACTGCAAGCCTTGAAGAGCCCAGAAAGAAACTTGGCCAGTGGCAAAAATCTTCAACGAGGACACCGTAAGCGCTAAAGGAAGAATTACGGTACATCCGGCCCTATAGGACAAGCCGGATAAACGGAAATCGCCCCGGTTAAGTGCGAGGCTAAAATGTCCTCGTATCTTCGGATACGGACGCTGGACAAGGAAAAGTCTTTAAAACCTCTCACGGCTTTGGATGAGCGATAGATAAAAATCCAGACCATCCCAAGGCGGTAGGATGTAAAATAAAGCCGCCCTATAATGAGGCAGTAGCTCAAATGGCAGAGCAGACGGGAAAGCAAATGGGGCTTTCTTATGATGGTGGTTCGACTCCTCCCTGCCTCCCCTATATAATGTCGGTCTAGTTTAAGCGGCTAAAACACCCTCGCAATTGAGGGAGTTACGGGTTCAAATCCCGCAACCGGCAACCGTTCCGAGAGGAAATGCGCAACCTTGTCGGAACAAGCATTGTGTCACAATGACTACCAGACGTGGCATCCCAGCCTGAGGGATGTAAAAGCATATCAGGCGCCTATAATGTTCCGACTCTGGGAGCTGTGCGGAAGTCTATTCCAGCACTTAGGCAGGTTCGATTCCTGCAAGGAGCGCTAAAAGCTCCACCGTGCGTAATTGGGCGCCGGAAATGTGAGAGGGTCGCTACCTCCACAGGCGATGATAATTCATCCATGATGCTGCCTTGGGAAGCCGGGCATCAAAATGTTTCCCGAAGTTCACACAATCGGGCACCAATGGCTACGGGTGCGTATAAGTAGATAGCCAGCTTGAGTCACCGTGGACACTGGATGCCCCTATGTGTAGGAGCATGCCAGCTTTGCCCGAAGAAAGGGCGCGATCCACGACACAAAAGCTTTCCTTGCGGTGGTAGGTTAACCGGAAGACGGGTCTCCATTAACCCTGGCATAGCGCCAAAAGAGATGACCATTATCGAAGCTTTCACTACCGTCTAGCTGGGGAAGTAAGAACTGGATGGCCACGGTTTTTAGCACCCAGTAGTAGACGATGTGACAGCATTCCTTTCGGTGGAAGGTAAACCGAAAACCAACATTAAACCTGGTCCGCCCCGATAACGCTGCAAAGTACAAGCAGTAGCTCGGTCAAGAGGTAGCAAGGTTGCGCCAAGCGTACCTGGATTACTTTTATCTGGATAAACTAAAGTACACGGTTTATCAACTTAAGGATAATAACAGGCACGAAGGTGATTTAGCCCCACAAGGCGAAAAACTGGCGTAGGTCAAGGGCACTACGTAATAAGCCGTCCGAGTCGGAAAAGCCGACATTAAACCTGCATAAGATAACTGCTTGTTATGGGGATAGAGCAGAGAAACCGGTGGCTACGGCAGTAATCCGGTAAACGCCAAAAATATGTAGGGCTCCCCTGCGGGGCGAGTAAGTTACTTGGCGGCCGTAAAAAGAATTCATCTCAAAGCGAGAATTCGGTCATGAAGACTAACCCATCTTCAAATTCTCCAGATGCTGCTTATCTTTTCGGGCATCAAAAATATGGTCTTGACGAATATAATGTAATAGAAAGGTTAATAGTTTATGACGGTTTTGGATGCTCCATCTACTGTCGAAGTAGATAGAAAAATGCTTTATTGCCTGGCAAGACGCTTTCAGTCGCTTGAGGCAACAGCAGGCAAAGAAAATTCCCCATTTATGGGATGTGCATGGTGCAAGCTAATTGATGGGGATGAAGAAAAGAACTGCATTCATTTCACGAAAGGTGAGGAGTTTTATAAATATTTTAGGGAACTCACTGGAGTGAATCTGTCTATTATTGCGCCAGAAGGTAACAAAATGGATAAAGAAATTGAAATTGGCGAAAAAACCTGGTATTAAAGTCTATTATATCATATTCGCCAAGACCAGGCAGGACGACTAGTTATCGTCAATTGCCGTGCCGCCTTACGAAGCGAGTAGCGCCATGATTCTCTACGGGGGCTTGGCGCGGGCGACAAACATTCAGACCTCGTAAGCGAAGGCAGAAGGGACGCTTTCAATCAAATCGGTGAAGCTTACTCCTAGTAATGGCCATTTGGCAAAGCTCGGTGGAAAATCCGACAAAGTGCTGCTAATGCTTCGGGCACTAAAAACCTGCACTGGCAACTTCATCATCTTTCATTGCCAGTAAAAGCGTTTGATAATATCCATCAGCCACATCGGCTGATTAAGGTAAAACTATCAAAAAATAGATTTATCTTAATGAACCGATATGGAAAGAAGAAAGGAAGGGCGGCAATGCCACAAAAAGTTAAATTGTATCTTCTTGGTGGCACTGCTGTCATGGATTTAGTATATTCAGCGACATCTCCTGTCATCCAAGTATATTTTATAAGCTTAATAAGTTCTAGTGTTTTAGCGGCGGCCAATATCTTAACTACAGCTTTAGCTGCAGGAGTTAATGCATCTATCCAGTCTGATAGACTTAAGGATTTCTACAGACGTCATTTTCTCGGGATAATCGTAATAGATATTGTCTGTTTTGCACTTATTAATTTCGAAGGTATATCCATTCCTGAAGTAAGATTTCTCGGCCTAGCAATATTAAACGCCGTATCTTCTACATTATGGTTTACTGTGGTAACTGACGCAATCAATCATCAGATTGAAGGCGACAAGTTAACGAAATGGAATAGCTTATCTAAAACGGTCAATCTTACGGCGGCGCTTATTGGCAGCGTAATCGCGATAGTATTTACTACGCATATCGGTGTAGAATTTTGTATCGCGGCGCAATGCCTAGCAAACTTGTTTATGGGCGCAACCGACTGGCTGGCTTACAAGAAGATAAGATATTAATTAATCTACTTAGCTCCTCACTATTTAGTATGAGTATGGTATAGATGTATTTATAGAAAGGACAATCGCTTTGAATATCAAATGCTCATATATTGGTTGTGAAGAAAATGCTACATGCCTCGCAACTGTAATGAATAGACAAATCCCATCATGTGAACATCATAAAGATAAATTTAACATCATTGAAGGTACATCAAACGTTTCGAAATGTGGTCCTAACTTATCTCATCATGTTCCAATCGAGGTGTAAGTATAAACAAAGTCATTAACTTACAAGAATACAAAGAAGAAAATACCCCACATGAAATAGCTGAAGTGATTTGCTTACATTGTATGAACCGCTGGATTTCAGTACATGAACAAGGAGAATGGCTTGCCAATTGGGAGTGTCCTAAATGTGGCAAAGTTGGCGGCATTATATATACGGGGCAGCCATTGCCGGAGGAGTGAATAAGAAATGAAAAAATATATGATTGGAATTTTGACAGGGCTAATCATCGGTTTAGCAACTACAGCATTTGCCGGTTACTGGAGTCAAGATGTCACCGTCTATACTGACCCCGATACGAAGGTGCAATACCTTATCGTCGAAGAAAATAGCAGCGATGGCATGGGGATTGGTATCTGCCCGCGTTATACTTCTTCCGGCAATATCATGTATGTAGGCAGCGAAATAGTAGAATGATAGAATTCAAATTAAATTCAAAACTTGAAGAATGGGTAAAAGAACACAATAAGACTTGTCATTCCAATGCTTCAGCTGGCGAACATTATCAGTTTGAGTTCCTGCCGACAGGCATTATGGAGATTCAGACTGTGAAATGTCTTTGCTGCGGAGAAGAAAGGACTGAATATGATGGCTGGTGAATGGGCACAAGAGTTAACAAAAGAACGGGTCATCAAGCATATTCAGGATGGCATAAAGAAGGCATACGAGGCATTTTTGGCTCAACAAGCTATCTTCTCAATGAATAAATCTCACAGAAGGCGCCGGCAATTGGCAAAAGCTTACAAGCTGCTTTGCCCAACAGTAGAGATTTGGCTGCCATGCGAAATTCATTCAATCGAGACAACAATAAAACTTGAATAAAGATTGTCAAGGAAAAGACAGTAAAACCCATCACAGCGGGAGCGTCTGTGAATACGTTGTGCTCACACCCAGGAGTCAGAGCCGTGTTAAAGTCCGGCAACGTAGAGGCCAAATACTTAGATATAATAGTAGTATCACCCCGTCGCGCAGGGGAGGTGTACGGTGCAAGTCCGTACAGACATTGGCAAGAGAGCTCTAGAACCTGCAGTAAAGCAGCAAAAATCCTCCGCCCACGTTCGCAACAGGTAAAGGGCGTAAAAGATGTAAACCTGTCCGGCCGAGCGCAAATGCCTGCTGATGTACACTTAAGCAGGAAGGTCACTGCCGCCTTAAGAGAAGAAAAGTGACACCATGGAGAACTCCCGTATGGTCCGTTCCGCTCCATGGTATAGCTATTGTGTTATGCTATGTAAAAAGTACGCACGTTCGGGTGAACGAAAGACCCCGCGTAAGGAACGACGAGAGAGATTCCTGTTTTCCCAGCGTTTTTGGTAGAAAAATGTTGCGCCAGCCCTTGACCTGACCAGTCAAGAAAAAGTCAGCGATATGACCAGGGGGTAATTGGCTTGAGCCCCCGTTATTATGGGAGAATAGACCTGGAATGGAGCCAGGACGGCATTTAGCGTCGTGCAGGGTACGCGCCCTCAGCGTAAGTTCAAATCTTACATCTTCCGCCAAGTTAAACATAATTAAAGAAGGTGGTCATATGTCATTTCCTGACTGGCTCGATGGTGACGATGCTATTACCTTTGATTAAATAAACAGGGGCCCTCAGTAGTCCACTGCAAAGGACGAGTCTGTAGAATGATGGGTTGGCATCCTCCGTCTTGGATTTCCGTAAGAATACCCCGGGAGTTGCGGCGTATTTGCAGGCGCCGCAAAACTACTCCTGTATATTATCATGAGCACGAGACCCAGAGGGCGATACCGAGCAAAAAGCTTGCAGTGCTCTTCTTATCATGTCCCTAATGAGGCTAACGTCTCGGCAGGGAGAAATCGAATCCGTTTTAGTTTGCTCAAGGAATAGGCAATGATGAGTGCGCACTTATCCGGCTGAAACGAGGAGTAAATGAGGGCTTGGAAGGCAACCAGGTGCGGATATGGTATGCAGAAAACTACAACCTGCCGGAAACTTAACTGCCGTTGTAAATGTTAAGCGTAGAATACCACGTTAGGTGTATCGAGGGAGATGGTGATCTCCCGACGTCAGCCAAAAACTTACCAGAGGCGACACATGCCATGTCGTCTCGCTTTACGGTTCCAAAGCTCAACGGTTGAGCAAACGCCTCATAAGCGTCAGGTTGAGGGTTCAAATCCCTCTGGAACCACCATAATGGAATAAGCGAGGTAAAAGTCTCGCGAATTCCTCTCTTTTTCTAAACACACATGAACAACTGCGCCCAGACAGTATAACAACTGGGTAGTGTTTCGGTGTGCTGAGCACGAAAGGAATTCAGCCTTCCACTCATGAGGGGTCGTTAAGAGGCGGGCGCATCGTCGTCGTAGGTTCGAACCCTACCGTCCCTCAACTCATGTCAGTGTCGGCATAATGGTAATGCCAGGGCCGCAAGCTTGATATGCGGGTTCAACTCCCGCCGCTGACCGTACGAGCCATATGGCGTGTCATTCTTTTCGAGGTTTTCAAGACTTAAACAAGAGAATCTCCGCAACATTTTAGGCTTTGACTGGCGTCTGCCTTATGGCAGGAACACCAATTGGAGGCAAAGCTAGGGGCAGTTGATAACAGCTGCTCCGGTACTAGGGGTATAGCCAAGTTGGTTAAGGCGGGAGCCTTTGAAGCTCCGATTTACTTACGCTGGTTCGAGTCCAGCTACCCCTGCCATATCATGCGTCACTTAGCTTAACAGGCAGAGCCTACGGGTCTAGCTCGTAGAGATTCGGGTTCAAATCCCGAGGGACGCACCATATTATGGGGAAGCACCCAAGGTGGGTTGTAAGTGAGGATGCAGGTTCGACTCCTGCCACCTCGTAAGAGGTTTGGGGAAAACAGCGGCCCGGTTCGATTCCGGGGCTTCCCGCTTTAACATGAAGCTGATGTATTGGTGTCAGTTTATCTAGTGTGATAACGACACGAGATAAACTATATGGCCATATATTGGCACCGGCAAAAGCTCAAAACAAAAGTAAGTAGCCGGGGCAAGACCAGGACACCTCCTGGAATTTATTATGAACATCGAGGTTATTATGCATATGCTTTTCGTCTAAAGAGCTAGGTGTGGCTTCTGACTCGATGCAGTTAAAAGAAGATGAAGAGTATAATGAAGATATCTACAAAGGGCAACCGCTTAGTCGAGATCCCCGCGAATCGGATATCTATCATCGGGATGTAGCGCAGTTTGGTAGCGCGCCTGCTTTGGGAGCAGGATGTCGCAGGTTCGAATCCTGTCATCCCGACCATATTATGGCTTGGTAGTCTAGTGGTTAGGCGACGGTCTGCAAAACCGTTTTACGCCGGTTCGATTCCGGCCCAAGCCTCCATATCATGGGAAACGCCATGGTGGCGGAAAAGAGCATTCGGGTTCGATTCCCGACGCCCTGCGGGGTCCGTGGTGGTCGGCCTGGTTCGAGTCCAGGGTTTCCTTTACAATGCCGTAGTAATCTGTGTAAGTACCTCCCGTTAAGGCGACTCAAACGCCGGGAGCCCCGAGTCACGCCGGGAGACAGCGAATCCCCTTCGATTTGAGCGAAGAACCTGAACAGCGAACCTTATTGGTGGCGTCTTAATAAGCTTAGCCTGTCGCATGTTCAAAATGGAGGCGGTGGTGAAGCCCTTAGGGTGGGTGAGTAACCGAACATAGGCCAGTTATGTAAAACTGGAACTGGTAATCCGTGGCATCAGTTTCCCAATCTCGATGGGACGCTAAATATTTGGCGGGAATCACCGTAGGTGAGGGTGAATACTCACCGCCACGGAATATATTATGGACAGGTACTCAAGTGGTTTAAGAGAACCGCCTTGAAAGCGGAAAGGTCGTAGTGATACGGCGCGCGGGTTCGAATCCTGCCCTGTCCGCCAGTAATTATTAAAGGGGGAAATGCTCATGATGAGAGCAATGTTACTTTGTTTTATGGTAGCATTTGTCGGATTATTCGTATATTTCGGTATACACTACGCCAAAGATGTCGGCCACGAAATAAAGAACACCCTGAAAAAGTTATTCGGTTAGAAGCCGAGAAAGGGGATTTTTCTTTTGAAGGAAAAAAACATTGGTTTGGTAGGCATCTTGGTAGGTATGGCATTTTTCGTGGTCGTCGCATTCATGTGCGTCACGAGAATCGGTCCGGGTTATGCGGGCGTCATCTATAACATGGATGGCGGTATTCAGGACGAAACACTCGCGCAGGGCTTCCATATGGTAGCTCCGTGGAAACACGTAATCGAGTATCCGATTTCTACTGAAACGGTTTACTACACCAAAAACAATGTTGACGGCGACGACAAGGACAAAAAGACCGATAAGTCCGTTAACGTCAATACGAAAGACGGCAAGCAGGTCAATGTAAGCGTAACGTACGCGTACCACATGGACGTGGAAAAATTGCCGACCGTATTCGCTAAGTTCCGTGGTCAGGACATTGAGGTAATTCAGAATGGCTATATGAAGAATGCCATGTACGAAGCCTTGAACAACGTGACCTCCCAGTACAGTCTGATGGAACTGGTAGGCGATAAGCGTCCTGAAATCAATCAGAAGATTTTTGAAGTATTTAAAGCTGACCTGGAAGAATGCGGTATTGTGATTGAAACATTCAATCTGTCTGATGTAGTACCGGACGAAGCAACTGCAACGGCTATTCAGAACGTTGTAAATGCTCAGAATGCTTTGCAGCAAGCTAAGATTGAAAAAGAGCAGGCTGAGGTAGAGGCCGAGAAAGCTCGCGTTACCGCTAAAGGTAAAGCCGACGCTGCTTTGATTGAAGCTGAAGGTACTGCACAGGCTAATGCTAAACTGCAGCAGTCCTTGACTCCGGGCGTACTTCAGCAGAGAGCCATCGAAAAGTGGAATGGAGAACTGCCTAAGATTGGCGGTAATAACGGTGGCCTTATTCTTGGCGCCGACTTCCTGAAGTAATTGAAATAACCTTGAAGTTATGTTGAAGTAACTTCAAAACCAGTTCTTTTGGACTGGTTGATATTCAGGTAAGCTATCTGGGTATCAACGAGCCCAAAAATAAAAACAAAGACTAGAAGCTATCAATAGTTTCTAGTCTTTTTTGTGTCTATAGGGTTGAAAAAACAAACCCCATAGACTATAATAAGAAAAGTGTCAACGCATAGAAAGGACGGAATCTAATGTATCTTTGGACCCATAAAAAGTCTAAGAACAAGTAAGTTCAAGCATATTAACAAGAAACAGAATACTGGAGGTTTGGTAATCAATGTATACCACTTTGTTTAATGTAGGCGACGAAATTTATCATATGAGTTATGGTGAAGGAACTATTGTAGAAGTAGACGATACGGTTTTTCCTCCACGTTACGAAATTGCTTTTAACCGTTACCCTGATAAGAAAATCACTGTAGTAGGTCAAAATGATTTAGTATATCTTATCGAATCGGATGAATTCGCTAAGAAACTTCTCAGTGGACTCAATGAAGATTTGGTTCGCTCGCTGAATGAGAAGCTTAGCAGTAACAAAGCACCTAAAGAAGTTAAAGATAGTAAGGAGAAAAAAGATACAATGGCTATGAATGAACGGAAAATTTCTTTGGACAACAATGGTAACGTAGTGGGCGGCGCGGTATTCAGCGATAGTATGCATGCACATCCTATCAGCAAGAAGTCCGAGCCGGAAAATGTTGCCCGTCACCGTAAAATCGTGATGGGGCTTAATGAGCTTTATGCTAAGAAGAATGCCGATTATGGCGACAGCTTCCATGAAACGTTTGTAGAAGAGGGCATGGCTATGGCCCGCATCCGTCTTAGTGATAAGCTTAATCGCTTTAAGAGTCTTACCCGTGGTAAGAGTCAACAGGTTGCTGACGAAAGCATTCGCGACACCCTTCTCGACCTGGCCAACTACGCCATTATGACGGTAATCGAAATGGACAGAGAAGCTGATACGAAAGTAGAGGCATAATATGGAACCAATTATTAGCCCATGGATTGTTTACGGTATCGACGTGATAAGCAAGCTATCCATAGTAGCCTTTCTCATGGTCATCGGATCTCTCATAGGCATGCTTATATTAGCTATGAATGATTCTACATATGGAAACGACGAACAGGAAAAAAAGATTCTCAAAACACTGATTGTCGTTTTCCTAGTAGCTGTAGTATTTTTAGTAATACTGCCTACTAAGGATACCATGCTTACTATGCTGGCACTTTACTATGTAACACCCGACAATATTCAGGCGGTACAGGGCAATATCGTAGATTTTGTAAGTCAGATTGTAAATGCCGTCAAGGATGTGAAATAATAGAAGTAAATATGCAAAATAGAAAGAGTGGTAGAAATGGAACCAATTATTAGTCCGTGGATTGTCTACGGAGTAACTGTATTAACTAAACTAGGAATCGCTATTCATGCGTTAGCAATTTTGTCTTTTATAGCATTATTATTTACAATTCCTGTACTGGACGTTAAGGATGCAGAAAAATGGCGGAAACGATTTGCTATAGGTGTGCTTGTATTTGGCCTTTTAGACATTCTTATGCCGGACAAAGACACTATGTTGACTATGCTTGCCCTGCAGTATGTGACTCCTGATAACATTCAGGCTGTACAGAGTAATATCGTAGACTTTGTAGGCCAGATTGCAAATGCTGTTAAGGATGTGAAATAAGCAAATGTTTAATCCTGGAGATATTATCGGCGGGCATACCATCTGTCTAAAAGCATTGGTGGGCAGCCACAATTACAACCTAAATACGCCAGAGTCTGATAAGGACTACAAGTATTTTGTATGGCCAACGTTCGATGACCTTTACGAAAACAAGATGTTTCATAAAGAAGTCGTGACGGATATCGAGGACTACACTATCCACGATGTCCGCATGCTGCCCACACTTTTTTGGAAAGCCAACCTGAACTTCCTGGAAATCCTGTATTCTCAGAAACTGGAAGGCGATAAAGCACTGATTGATTATCTGATGGAACACAAGGAAGAGCTTTCTACCATGAATATGCATGGACTTTATGCGGCAGCCATGGGCATGTCACATGAAAAAGAAAAACTCATGACTAAAGACTCCCCAGCGCGCCATGAAGCCATCGAAAAATATGGCTATGATCCTAAAAGCGCCTGTCATGCATTAAGAGTCGTTAGTTTTCTTATAAGATATCACGAGACGCACGACATGGCAAAAGCATTCTGGTATTCAGATGAACAGGAACGGGAACGAATGTTGAACGTCAAAAAGGGCGGCGACTTAATGCTTTCCGAAATCAGGATATTCCTGGGCGCCGCCCGTGAAAGAGCAAGATACCTCGAAGATTTTGACAAACCACAAAACAAAGGCGCATATGAAGCCTTTCAGTATTGGCTGAAAGAAGCTGTACGTACTAAATTGGACTGATGGAGGCATTAAATTTTGAAGATTTTAGAATTAGATAAAGAAACATATAGAGTATTTGGCGACAGTCTGATTATTGAAGAGAAATTAAAACCTGCCGTATATACAGTAGATTTTGTTCCGATGCAGGGGTTTTTTCTGAAAAAGCATTCACCACTTACTGTAACAGAAAAACTCTACGGCAAGCATGAACAGAAAATCAATAAGCTCTTGAAGGCATATGAGCATTTTGAACGTCCGATGGGCGTTATCTTCAGTGGCGATAAAGGTATCGGCAAGTCAATTGCCGCCCGCATGCTCTGCCAGAAGTCTGTCGAAAAAGGCCTGCCGGTCATTCTGGTAGAGGAAAATTTTGAAGGGCTTGCTCAGTTTCTGAATAGCATCGAGCAGGAGTGCATAGTGCTCTTCGACGAGTTTGAAAAAAACTTTAAAAAGGTCTATGACCGTGATGGCGACGAAAAGGACAACGCCCAGGACTCTCTGTTGTCCCTGTTTGATGGTACGGGCAGCAATATTAAGCGCCTGTATCTCATCACCTGCAATGATACATATCAGCTCTCTGATTTTATGGTAAATCGTCCGGGCAGGTTCCATTATCATATCCGTTGGGAATACCCGACGCAGGAAGAGATTACGGAATATCTTAAGGATAAGGTTGAACCGAAGTATCATGACCAGATCGAAGAGGTTCTGAAATTCACGGCATATCAGGAACTTAATTATGACTGTCTTCGCGCTATTGCCTTTGAGCTGAATATGGGACAAAAATTCGTTGAGACATTGGAAGATCTGAACATCAAAAATGATACCAATGAGCGTTATGACCTTACTGTTCAGTTTGAAAATGGCGAGGAAGCAACTTCGCATAATGATCGAATTGACCTGTTTAATGATTACAGGGAAATCTATATTGAAAACAGTAAGATTAGCGGATACCTTGAATTCAACCCGCGTAAAGCCAAGGTTACTAGTGGCGGCGTATTCGAATTGGACTTAAAGACAACAAAATTACAACTGGATAGTTCCAGCAGAGAAAGAGCCGAAGGCAAAGATATGAACATCATTCGTGCATATCTTAAGAAAAACAAAGCAGAAGATACATACAGCTATAAGTTTACAACACTATAGCTTAATAGGAAGGGCGGTTGAACATAATGTCCACGGTTGAGATTTCAGTATTTCTGACCCTGGGCATTTTGTTTCTCACTTTTATTTGCGCAGTAACAGGACTGTTGCTCTATGGAAGGGAGAAATAAAAATGCCTAAATTTAGCGTCGGCGATAAGGTTTGCTTTATCGAAGATAAAAAGAAACGCATTTGTACGGTAGATTTTATCTTTAGCGATGGGAAAATCGAACTTAAAGAATTTGGGATGACATCTTTTCCACCAGAAATGTTTAAATTGGTAAAGCGCTGCCCATATCAGCCAGGCGATCAAGTAAAACTAACGGCGATTTACTGGCTCGAAGAGAAAAAATGCTTCGAAACATGTGAAGTTGTAGGCAAAGTAGACAACAATGGCTGCATTGAATTCGACGAGCGTGTCCATGATCACTATGGCGTATCAGTAAATCGTTTAAATACCGTGCGTACTGCTGATATGGCCGGTGTAGATTATGATTGCGCTTTTTGTGAACCTAGCGAAGATAACATCCGCAAAGTAAAGCTGGAATATCTACGCATGATGACTTTCAAAGTAGAAAGTCTTAAGGAAGACTATGATGCTGCCAATAACCAGTTAATGGCTATGCGTCAGCAGATTGGAGGATGAGTTATGCCACCAGAAGACCACAAAGAAGATTGGCAAGATATGCCCGTGAAAGTATATCTTGACGACAAAGAAATTAAAGTAGTCGCAGGCGATACTACCATGACAATTAGCATGGGATATCCTACCAAGGGAAAGCGACATCGTATGATAACGCGCGCCGCAAAACTATTATGGCGTCATATGCGCAGTTTAAGTGGTAAGGGCGTGCTCATTTTGAAAGGAGCTCATCATGAACAAGAATGAATTCGTATGGCTCGGCAGCAATGTCTATGTACCATACAGTGACATCACCTTGCTTACTGTTTATGGTGACAACCAGACAAAGAAACTGGTAAACAAAGCTAAGGCCGAAGATAAGTTCATAGATTATTCCCATGGACGCGGCAAGGAAACCATTGCCCTTCTTAAAAGCGGTATCGTTATTGCCACGGACGTGGAAATCGTAAATGTATTGAACACGTTTAGAGGGGGAAACGACAATGAGGTACGTTATAGCTTATGAAGGCAAAGGCGTCAGAGCTATCGAAGTTGTCGAAGCAGATAACGAAGATGAAGCGAAAGAAAAATGTATCGCCGCCAATAAAGAGCTGAATATCACCATCACTAGCGTAACAGCGGAGGGATAACCCATGTTTGACGAAGAATTGCTTCATGAACTGGATGTCCGCGCCAAAGCACATATGAAATACTATCGTGATGATTGGCTTAGACATGACCGCCCGCGAGTTGCTTTAAGCAATCCGCATGATAAGTTTATTGTAGGTTTTCACAAAACAGGCAGTGCTATATTATTTATCAGCGGGCGTTATAAACAGTATTCCAACTGGGATTATTTTCAAGCAAGTTTTGAATGCCACGATAAAGTATGGTACTGTCTTTATGACGGCGCCAGAATTCAACCGATAAGTGATACGGTAGTTGAGCGGGCAATAAAACAAGTTCGAGAATCGTTTCCTAAAGAATATGTAAAAGATTGTGATAAACGCTTGAAAGAACGATGGGCAAATTTTTCATCAGAACCGCGCGAACTCACTGAAGAAGAATGGAAAAAGCTTTAAAAAGTGAAAGGAGAACATAAAAATGAAACGGTATAACGTGTTTTACAAAATTAAAAATGTCGTAGATAGTGGTGTTGTATGCATCGAAGCTGATAATGACATTGAAGCAGAAAATATCTTCTACGATGAAAACCCCGAGTATCCTTTCGAAGACATTGAAATCTTGCAGATTAAGCGGGCGGGCAGCTACCATAGCGAGGATGACGAATAATGCTAACTAAAGATGATATCACTATTATGGTCTTTGCTTACCGTTATGCTGTGGGGCGTATGACCTATGCTCCCGGCCTTGTTTGTGATTATATTGCGGATAAAATCCCAGAGATGAGCAACCAGCAGGTAGAAGAGGTTTTAGATGAAGTTAAGAAAACGCTGAAATACGGTGATTACGCCGACGATATCGCGCTCAATGAAGTCAATAAGCTGTTTTGTCGATTACGCCACGGCAATATTCATGTTGATAATTGGTTTTACGACATTGCGGGTAGCGAACAAATATGGGCGCGTGTTGTCCACAATAATCGTTATTGCTACTGGGGTTGCGAAACAAAAGATGTTTTTCCTGATAGCCAGGATTTTTACAATGGTTGTGAACAGGGAAGTAAATTGTTGCTGGACAAAATCCTTCGTGATGGTTTTGACCCGGCCAAGCTTCCGCACATTGAGGACGCTTCGCCGGCTATGCAGTATCTTTGGTACAACATTACAGACAGCGATAACTGCATGTGGTTTGTCGACAATGATGAATTCGAGTTTAGCAGTTATTATGAAGACCTGAAACTTACCAAAGAAGAATTTCAGAAACAGGTTGATGCTGATATTAAGAAGTATCATCTGGAAGATATCATTACAAAATATGAGGATGCAACAGCAATGTACACCTGTTATGGTGACTTGCAGAGTAAATTCTCGGGGAGTGACACCATATGAATAAATTCGACAGACAGGTTATGGTGAACGCTTTAGGCGCTATCCAGAATATCTGCGAGAAAAATTATGAAAAGAAAAATGGCTGTGTCAATTGCCCCGCCAACGGGAGAGGAAAACTCTGTCATTCAGGTTCAATCTCCTGTTGTGCACCGCATGGTTGGTATGGCTTCAATGAAGCAGAAGAACTGAAAAAATTAAAAAGGAAGTGAAATAGATGGCAGAGACTGCTGTCTCATTGAGATTAGAAGACTGGAGTCAACTATTGGTCAAGCTTAAAAACGCTGTTGGTTTAGAAAAAGCCGATAGCTTTATCAAAGAAGCTGATATTGTACTGACTCCCAAGAAACATCCCAAGATGATTACGCTTCGGTGGATTGATTTTGACCTAAGCATGCCAGATACAGAAGCGCAGGATAACTTCAAAATGTTCTTGGAGTCTTATAAACATAATGCCATCAGCATACCGGATTATGTTGAAGGCATTACGGAAAACTACGATTACCGTGACGAGATGGACGATTTTAACTGGCAATGGCCAATGATTGTGCTGCCAACAGAAGAAGCTTATATGAGAGAGCTTGAACGTATCCTGCCTAAAGTCATTAAACTGGCAATGGATGCGGGTGTTACCAGAAAGCAGTTACTCCCGGTATTTGAAAAAACTTTGGATTGGCGTGAAAACAAAGAAGAAGTGCTTGACGCGTATATCGAAAAAAGTAGACACTAAATGTACAGAAAGGTGCGTGGATAATGGTGCTCAAGTACAATGTTCGCGCTTATCCGATAAGCTATACCAATGATTTTCCCGTTATTAAAAAGGAAATTATTACAAAGAAAGTGTCGCCACATAAAATCATCAAAGACTTCTACGGGCGCAAAGTAACTCATGTACGTAAGACATCGGATGGTTATATGGCTACAAGTGGTTACGTCAACTTTAAGATTGACATAACAAAGATAAAAGATTAGTTTTTAAAGGAGAGATTTTGTAATGGCAAATGAATTGACGGTAGTAAACGAACAGGAACGCGGTATTCTTTTGGCAGTAGTGGGTGGCAGACTGGCTCAGGAAATTGAATTTACTCAGCTGGATAACGCAATCGAGAAGATTGCAGCACATACTCACGATATGAGTGACAATGAACGTGAGGGTGCGTCCAATCTTATCGACAAATTCGAAGAACGTGTGGTTGTCGCTATCAATAACAAAACTGAAGCACTGAACGGCTTTGCGTCCGCTCTGAAGATGACGCCGAATGTTTCCTATGATACCTTGACTTACCGACTGAAAGAGTATGGTCAGCAGATTCATGCGGTACTCGTCAGTCAGGGCGTAACAGAACTCGATGAAGATCTTACAAAGATTGAAGAAACCATCGAAAAAATCAAGGAATACAAAGAAGAAAGCGAACCGGAAACACCGTTCGTCGATATCGAGGTCATGTCTCCGATTGAGGTAGCAGAACAGAAAATGGAACATGAAATGGCAATGGCTAAGTTCAAAAATGAAGTGCATAAAAAAGAATATGTCGCACGTCGTATGTTCCACGATTTTCAGGTAGCAGCGCGTAAAGACAAGAAGATTAAGCGGTTCATCAAGATTCTGAATGAACAGGCTAAGGCTGCCGATCAGGCGAGAACAATCGTAGCTGAAAAGGCTGAGGCCGCCAAGATGGCAATTCTTATCGGCGATGCAGATATTCGTGAAGCTTTGAAAGAGTTTCACGACTTCGCTACGACAGCACTGTAAGAGATAAATAGGGCCAAGAATACTCAAACGGTATAAAAACCGTTTGAGTATTGCTACGTTTTATTTATCGAAAACATATAAGGGGGAAATGAAAAATGAATAATAGAGAGAAAATGGATATGGTAATTGGAGATTCGAGAAACTGCTTACCTTTGTATATTATTTATACTATGCAATATCTTGAAGGCGTGCCAGAAGATATGATGCCTCCTGAAGTAAAGAAAATGAAAACAGGATGCACGGCATTTCTTAATAGCTTTCTTAAAACTTTAGACGAAGAAGTTGACTCACAAAGAGGAATAATAAAGCGTTTTAGCGATTATATTTTTTACCCTAATGGTATGGCTTATCGATATGATTATCTTGATCTTGGGTTAAAATCTTGGACGCCAAGTAAGAAGTCTCAAGAAGAATACAATAAGTTAAAATCAGGGGCTAAAACAGTAGCCGAAATAAAAGCTGAAGAGAGTAAAAAATCTGCCAAAAACGAGGCGGCAAAGCTTAAACGAGAAAAGACCAACAAAAAAGGACATGTTCGTCTTGGAGATATTAAGAAACTTTGCGTACCCGTATATTGGCAGTTAAAGAAAATTACAAGTAAAAATTTCAAATTCCCTGTCAACAATAGTCCATCACTGGCAACTCTAGTATCTCAATTGGAAAAATGCAATAGTATTATCAGGGACAAAGACATTACTGAGCAAAAAAGAAAAATAATGGAAAAATTATCTTGCAAGTACAGCGATGTAATAGATGATAGTATAAAACCATATATCGGCAATAGCAATAATATATATACTCAAGGTTACGGTATATATGTTAAGGATTTCGAATATGCTACAGAATATGAAATGCACTGCTCCAGTACCTGGTTTAATATTATTCCTGGCAAAGAAAAAGAATTTTTTAACATATTCAAGAACTTGGCAGCAAAAGCTTATCAGCATAACCAATCCCATAACCGTCGTTATGGTAAAATTTCACAAAGCGATATTATGGAAATGATTATGCGTAATTTAATGAATCCTGATAGTTATGGCTACAACATGAGTAAGGATATAGGAATTTATTCAGATATCGTATCTGCCGTCCAACTTTTGGAGCGCAGTCAATACGTAGACGAAGCAATTAAAAGCAATAATCCTAACCAAGAAGGCTTAACGCCATTTATGCATGATTTCCTGATTAAAGCGAACTTTGTTGATGCCAAAGAAGAAACGGCAGAATCAGAGCAAAAATAAGGAGTATAAGAAAATGAAAAAAATAACTTGCTGGTATATGCAAAACAAAGATGGCTCATGGAGCTATAATCATTTTTCTGATGACTGGAAAGTAGATATCTTTCCGCGAGCAATAAACAAAACCCAAAAGGCAAACTGGAGAACACACAAATGGAAACATGCGTATGCGTATATGACTGATGACGGCCTAATAAGCGAAGCTGCTTTTAGAATACCCGCGAGTGTAGCCCTTGAAGAACATGAAGATCATTATGGGCCAATTGCAAAACAACTATATCTGATTGAACCGCGCTGCCCGTATGGAGGATTTGTTAATGACTAAACAAGAATTTTGGACATTAGTAGGCGGAATGGTCGCAGAGTTCAGTTATACAAGATTGGATTGTAGAGAGTGCCCAGTTTTCAGAATGTATGGGACAAAAGCATGCAATGCTTATAACGAATGTGATAAGAAGTTGCAAGAAGCGTACTCCAAATTGGAAGACCAAGAGAAAACCTACAAAATTGATGAAGTACTGTGTTATCTAGAAAAGAAAGCAGGGAAGAGATAAATGATGGCGGAAAATAAAATGGAAACAGTAGCCAAGTTATTTGGGAAGAAGCTGGACGAAGAATTTAAGATCTTAACGCCAAAAGGAAGAATTAGAAAGGTTAAATTTACAGCTGACAGAGGTCTGCTATATTATGACGATTTTGAACACGAATGGAATAAGAACTTTGGTTTTCTTAACTTCTTATGTGAAGGTAAGGCGGAGATCATTGATGAATGAGAATAAAATGGCCGAAGTAGCCCGATTATTTAACAAGAAGCTTGGCGAAAAATTTAAAATTAAGAATTCGCGAGGAGAGGTTGAAAAATCGTTTTACTCTTTTGAATCCTGCGGACTAATGTGGTGGAACGCAGGAGAAAATGGAAACTCTTTGATATTTATGGATAAAGTCTTATGCGATTTGTTAGCGCATAGAGCGGAGATTATTAACATTCATTGGGAATCTTAAAAGGAGAATTTATGATTTACACGAGTTATTTTGCTAAAATGCGCAAGATGTCGCCAGAACAGCAGGCTAAATGCGTCAGTATTGCCCGCTTTACACCGAAAGGAGTAAACATTCCGCAGGCTGTTTACTTGGCACCCGCAAAAGACATCCTGCTCCGTTATAAACAGGATGGTGACGAGGAAGCATACACCAAGGCATACAACGCGTATCTGAATACGTTAGATTACGTAACCGTAGCCAAAAATCTACAGGGCAAAATCCTCTGCTGCTACGAGAAATCAAGCGACTTTTGTCATAGACATATTTTAGCTGAATGGTTAAGACGTCACGGCATTAAATGCGAAGAGTTAAAATTATGAACTGGTAAAAGATTTGGAGGGAAAGATTTGAGGGAAAGACTTGAGACAACCGAAGAAAAAGACCTTATAAGAGAAACGCTAAAAGAAATGGGCAGCACGTTAGTGGCTGTTTTTATAACGGTTGCTTTCTCTGCAGCAATTATCGGCCTGCCCGGGCTTATCACTGTAGCCTTGGGTTATGATTTCAGTACGGCTCTGGTCGTGGGCTTCCTTTTTTATCTTATAACCGTACTTCTATTGTTATGGTTTATGGCTGAATACGGTGCCGTCGAAAGAAAATATCGCGACCAAGGTACTTATCGGGAGGAGATTTAGTGAGTGCTTTTGGTAGTTACGAAGCCTGTTCAACGGTATGTCAATGTCACGATTGCAGACTGCAGAATAATGATATTCCTTGTAATCCTTGTATTTGTTGCGAGGGAATACACGAAAGCGAATTAACTGATTATGACATAGAGTGTGGAAGTTGTGGTTATAAGTTACACAACGAATACTGTGAAACAAGAGAGAGGGAGAAACGATGAAATGCATAATTAGTAGTGTAATATACTGGGATGCGAAAACTTTTGTTAATGAATATGCACGAACAATACTTAAAGCCGGTTTCGAGTTAGAGCGCTCTGACGATGGAAGGTTTTATACTACGCTTTATTCTCTTGAAGATCTGAAGAAATTAAGCGAAGCAGTAGAAAACGATATTATCTTTGAATTAGACGGGAAATATCCCACGCTTACTATCTATGATGATTACATGGAATAATTTTTGAAAGGAGTGGAGTTCATGGCTATTAGTATTGCCTATGCTAATTGGAGAAGAATTCTTGCTCGCTACCCACGGCTGATCGCTTGTATGATTGAAGAATCACTGGGATACTTTACGCCGCGTGCAGCCGCCGAAGCTGTTAGAGCCTACATAGCTAAAGATTATTGGGGATGTGAATGGTATACCCATATTGACTCAGTTCAAAATCCAGGCAAAACTTGGGATGATGGCTATAACGACCGCATCAAGAAGATTAATCATGAGATTATAAGCAACGCATTTTCGCGTCGTAAATATTATCGCTCAGAACAAGCTCGTAAAGTTGTGCAACTGAATTTGAACGGAAAAGAATCTGTTGGCGCTGCTTGGTTCTGAAGAAGGAGAAATGAATTGAAAAAATTATTTGCCATGACATTGTTAACAGCCGCTATTCTTTGTACGGGATGTGGCGGGGACAGAGAAATGGCCGTCGAAAACGGAAAAAATATAATCGACCTGCCCTCAGGAGAAAAACTCATTAATTTTGCAGGCAGTCGTTATCATGATTATGTAATTCATCGCAAAAGACGTTCAGACGAGCCTCTGGAGGAATATACCGTAGATAAAATAGATAGTGGTGACGGCGACATACACTCAGCAACTTATATTATTCGTGAGCATTAAAGCACATTAGAGGTGATTTTATATGCCTAAAGAAAAAACAATTTTGATGGATGAAAATGTTATTTCACACTATAACGATGGCACTATTGTTTTTGATGTAGATAAACCCACAAACCATTATGACGAGATTGCGGCAAAAATGGCTGATATCATCCGTGAAGCTATGAATGTAAAGAAAATGCAACCTTTCGAGAAAACTAATGTTATTGCTAAAACAATTAAAACTTTTGAAGGAGTGCTTAAAAAATGAGTTTTGACAAAGCAATTCTCCACGGCAAAGAACATCGTAAGCCATATCGCGGCGCTAAAGCCGTGGATCATACCTGTCGTAATCATGGCAGCTGTGAATACTGCAAGAGCAACAGATTACATAAGTTTAAGAAAGACGAGCCAATAGAAGAAGAATCTTCGAATTGGAAGAGTTGTCAGAGATAAGGAGGAAAGAGATGAGATACTATGTCGCAAAAGATATCGACAAGCATTTCTTGTTCGCTAAAGAAATAGCTGAATTGGTATTTGCTAAGTTCGGCGTCGCGTCATTGGCAGGAAGACCTCACGTAAAAATGATTAAGGCTCTCCTCGACGCAGATATCGACGATGTAAAAAGCGAACACCTGTTTTACCTTACCCGTAATGGTATGCGGGAGGTGTATCCCAATGCTGCCATCGCTCTTAGGAAATATTGGGCGGGATATATCCATAAAGACGGCATTTATAGTATACGTATCGCTGGTAAGTGGTGGAAATATCGTATTGTAGAAGGAGAAAAGAATGATGACAGATAAAAGCGCAATAAAAATAGCTTTAACGGAATTGCGCAATGATGTAAAACTGATAGCTCGAATAGCATTCATAATAGCAATTGGTATATTTATAGGCGCATTGTTCGCTCTGCTGGGCAGCATTATCCTGCAGACATGCTTTGGTGTATCTGTAGAAATGGCGCACAATATTGGCCAGATCGTTATGGGCGTAATCGGAATACTGGTTGCTCTTTTTCTAATCGAATACGATATTGCTAGGGAGACAATGTAATGCATAAAAAGCCTATTGACAGCCTGGAACGTTTTTATGCTAAATTTAATTCAGAGATAGATATCGCTGACATTATCGCCTTTAATGGCAAACAATTGAAGAAGTTGTTAAAAGAAGGATACTATATACACTCTTTGTCCGAACTTTGGTACGACGGCGAAGAGGGGCTCTGTTATAATAACTGGATTGAAGAGTATGAGGAAGGCATCTGGGGCATGTCCCAGAAAGATGTAGAAAAAGCAGCTAAAGATGCTGTTCGCAAATTTTCGCATCTTACGCGCCGCTCCAATCAGAAGGTTATTCCGCGAGCATACAAAACAACGTGCGGCATGTTTACGATAATTTATCTCTACATGAGAGACCGTATAAGTTGTGATTACATGATTTTCCTAAAAAAGAAAGGGATTGATGATGAAGTATAATGTAAGAATCAGTGAAGAATTGGCCCGCACTATTGAAATCGAAGCTGAAGACGAAAATGAAGCTTATAATAAAGCTTATGATATGTACCGCGATTGCGAAGTTGTATTAACTTCAGATGACTATGTAGGTGAACCGGATATCCGGGTCGGCAACCCGATGACGTTGGGAGATGCAATATGCACACTTAACAGGCTCAATTATTCAGTCACTTTCTTGTGCGAAGATGATGTTGAAGACAACAACGAATCTATTTTTGTTGAATGTCCTGATGGACATAACAAATATTTGCCGTCATATGAGGCGCTTATTGCATTTGCGGAAGAAAAGGAGGCAAAATGAAAATCTATGGAGTCATTATGGCTAAAGACGAAGAATGCGCGGATGCCATTCTGATGGATTTAGTAAATGAAAACATTTTGGATTACTATGAACTGGATAATCATCAAGATATGTCTTCTCATGAAATCAATGAAAGATATGATGCTGTAGTTGACAACGAAGGCTGTTTTACATTGGATGAAGATTTTATAGGCGATTTAAATGATTTGATATATCGTGGCCGTGATATGCACACATTCGGTTTCGAAGCTGAATATTTGGAGGGCTGACTATGTTTGGTTGGCTTTTTAATGGTAAGGATGACGACAGTCAGGATCCAGTCAGAAAGAAAATCTTGGAAGATGTCGAAAGGCTGAAAGAAGGCGTTCTGCAGTCACCGCCTGAAATGAAAATAATTCCACCACCAGCATGCTCTATGTTCCTCATTAAGACAGAAATCGGCACATTTACCAACGCACAACTAAAAAGCGTTTACAGCAGCGGTCCGTTCATTGAACTAAGATTTCATGATGCAAATTACACGTTCAAATGTCAAAAGACTAAGGAAGCGTATGACGCCATCGTTAAGGCTATAGCGAATGCGGCGGCGAAACTCGTACCATGCACAATTAATGAGGCGCCAATACCTTATGGAATGTTCTCTTATCATGAGAATCCATATCCGGGGCCAACAGGTGAAGACCTTATCGTAGATATCGACTCTATCGTGAAAGAAGTGAGAACTTAACATGCAAAACGCAGATCATATCAGAAGTTTGTCTAACGAAGAGCTGGCGCAATTCGTCAGGAATATCAATTTGCTTGGTTGCGGCGCTACATGCGCTTATGTGGATTTTTGCAAGCATGATGGCGTCGAGGAAGATTTTTGCCAATTAGGCACAAGATTATGGATTGAGCAAAAGTATGCGGAGAAAGAAAATGGTTGTAAGAATAATATTTAAAGATGCTAGTGCAGAAAAAGAATATGAGTGTGACAACCTTTATACAAAGGGCGAAATGCTGGTGTTGCGAGTTGGTGATATGCTGGTAAAGTATCCGTTAATGAATATCTTTTCAGTGTGTCATAAGCATGGCAATGACCATTGGGGGAGTCGTAAGCATTTACAAAAATGCAGAAACATAAAGGAGCGTGGCGAAGATGGCAAGGTGTGAAAATTGTAAAAATGCGTTGATAGGCAGAAGTAGAATCGTAGAACCTATTAGCACATCAGAACGGTTCACTACGGACTGGAGTATCGTAAGTATAGACTGCAAGTGCAATCGTAAGACCAATATGTATGGCGAAGTGAGTTGTCAGGACTATCAGGAGGATACGAAATGAGTTATTTAAATGAAGACACTCTGGCTGAATTCAAAGGTCAGCTTATTGATACTTTAGAAGATTATCTTGAGGAACATGGCGTTACGCCCAGCATGCTACCGAACGCAGACCGCGACGATTACGATGAATGCGCCGCCATTATCTTTGGTTGGCACTACGATATGGTCGGTGATTACATTGAACATGAGTTACGTGTTCATGATTTGATTAATCAAAAGCCCGTCAGCAATCCACAAGTTATTGCTTCTTCCGTCAATCACGTTTTTGAGGCTTATCAAGAATTGGCAGATATGATTGAACCAGCTTTTGTTTTTGATGATGACGGCGAACGTCGCCTGAAAAATGAAATCCGACAGATTTTCGTAAACTGGGAAGTGTTTGCATGACAAACAAGGATAAAGCTTTTGGTTGCGGCATAATAATGGCTATTTTAGCTTTTTCGTCTGAAAACTTCAATACCACGATTGCTACAGTATTGTATTTCATTAGTTTCATTTCGTTTGTTAGCTATTTCTTTTTTAAGGACGGGGAAGAATAATCAATGTATATTACAACTAGAGACGGCAAGAAAATCCGTTTAAATGAAGAAGATGTAAAAGCCGCTGAAGATAAATATGGCGGCATCAACTTTATTGGAAAACCTGTAGCAGTATGCAATGAGGGTGACCAGATGAGAAAAATCTGGATTGTTACCGTAGAGCAAGATAAAAAAGCCCATAACTACCGCAGCTATAACGGCGAAATGGACTTGGAATTCGTGGCTGAAATGAAATTTGATCATGAGCCAACCCAGGAAGAGCTTCTGTATGTTGCATCGGCTCATGGTGTAGGACTTTATGAGACGGTCGTTCGTGTGGATGAAGCTTATGTGTGGACAACGGAGTACGATTAAATGAATAGGTACATTAAGCTAAAGAAAAGATACCCGGCAGAAAAGTACACTACCATTGCTGATATTAAACTTTATATCCGCAAAGCCTCTGAAGAAGCCCGCAAGGATTTATATTGGAAGAATGGAAAGGTAAACTTTATAAATGCTCTTCGTGCCCACAGGATTGTTGACCGGGGAGATTATGTCCGTTGGTCCATTAACAATAACAGGTTTGAGAAAGGGAAAGACAGACGCCGGAAAGCTTTAAAGGATATCATGCTTGATAAGTGGTGTCTTAAGCCGAATATCCTAAAAGGAGCTCACTTTAAGAATAAAAAGATTGCCTGCAATAAATGCGGTTCAACGGAATTAAAATATGCCATGTTTGGTGATGGTTTTGGTTTTGTTGAATACGAATATGAATGTCAGGGGTGCGGCAATATAATTTATCATTTAAAACGAAGCGGAACGGAGTATAGATTCCTTTAAATCTTAGGCTTGGAGGACAGTATGGCAGAAAAAGTTTTAAAATCACTCACACTTAGCTTTGAAAATGTATCCAGTATTAAAATTCCGGCTTGTTATATAGAAGCGCTAATGATTGGCGGGATTACATCAACCATGTTTAAATATTGGAAATGCGACAATGCGTTACAAGAACGCAAAGTTTGCAACTACTTCTTCGTTGAAATTAATCCGCGGGCTAACAAAAAGGAATTCTGGCAGCAGGATTATTTCCGAGAAGAAGGTAAGGCACCTTTTGAACGTATCCAAGAATACAAAGATATCTGCAGCGTCACTTTTGAATACGAAGGTGGGTTTAGCGAAGAAATCTATATAGAGTGGAATGGTACACCGGAAACGAATAACCGTCAGACGAGCGGTTTCGAAAAAGGCGGCCCGTTCTTCATTGAAATTTGCAAGCCTGAAGAAGGTAGGAAAAAGTCATGACCTTAATTTCTCCTTGGACAGAATACTTGGTGCATACAGCTTTCTTTATACGTGAAGCTATGCTTGCATTAGGCTTCGTAAGCTGTGGCCTTTTAGTATTCACTTTTCTCTATTATGTTTGTGAAAAAACAAATAAAAAGACTATTGAGCAATATGCAGCAGGTATGTTGTTTGTTGTAGCGGCAGCAATCGCGGCGCGGTTAATCATTCCGCCTGCTGAAGTAGTAGCTCGTATTGCTATTATGCATCAGTTGCCAGAAGACGCAGATGCAGAAGTGGTGGATGAACTGGTAAGACTGGTTTGTAAAGAGTCAGCTAGATTTTAAGAGAAATTATTATGGCAAAATGTCAATGAGAATTATGGTTGCTTGATTTTAATGGTGAAGAAGAGGAAAAGGAGTGAGTTTTTTATGACCCAAGAAGCTTTAGCACAGATGTGTAATGTCTACAAAGCATTCTCTAAAGAGTTTTATGACACTGAAGATATTGACTTTGCTAAAGGCAATCCTATCATCCACATGGAAGCCGATGTTGAAGCCGTCTTGGTAAAAGCTGAGGACGTTAAAGCAACGGGCGCCCGAATATATTCAATAGCTGTTAAGGCTGGTGCAAACACAGAAATCCTTTCAGAAGTCGAGAAAATGATTGATAAGGGAAAGAGATCGGCATCGATTCGCCACGATTGGTCAGCTGCTTTCCGTAAAGTAAAAAATGGGCGTGAACTTAGTGGCGCGATTGACTGGGGATTTTACAAAGACGATTTACGCACATTCGTCAAACTTCACAAGGCAAACAAGTTCCGCAAAAAGATTGAAGACCTGTTAACAGACTGTAATTATCATACTTTCTGCGGATATCTGTCCGTTGGAGAATATGATAATGCGAAGGAGCACGAGGGATTATGGAATACGTAATTAAATGGCATAAAGTATCAGAAGAGTTGCCGGCCCCATATGCTAACTGTTATTTGGCTGTACTAGCAGAACCCGACGATGAAGAATTTACCGTAGTTATGGGACATTATAACGAAGCAACCGGCGTATTCGTGGACTTTAATACATTTACAAATATTCCTGTGGAACAGGTACATTACTGGACAGTACAACTCATCCCGTGGGTAAAGTGAGGTAAAAAATATGAAATACGAAGTACAATGGGTAAAAGCATGGATGATGGGCACGCCACCGTATAAAATTGAGCGACATGGTACATTTGACAGTTTAGAAAAAGCACAACAGTCCGTAAGAGATTGGTGGCAAAAAAACGAATATAAACCACGATATGTTCGCCAAATGGCCGACGACAGGGGTAATATTTGGTGGGATTATGGCCTGCATAATTGTTTCTATACATTTGTGGAAGTGAACGAATGAAGTCGATATTAAAAGAATCTCTAATGGATACTTCTATAACACTGCTTTTGTTGTCGGTATTCGTTGGTGGAATACTTACAGTATTTGTCACAAGCAGTATAATTGTATCCTTCTTAGGAGGTTCAGCACTTTCAATAATATGTACCACTATAGTAGATATATTCATATTAGTATTAGGAATCAATCTACTATCAAAGTATTTAATCAAAAAATTATTGAATTAATTGGTAAGAGGAGGCGAAAATGAAAAAATCATTTCGGATTAAAGACCATCAGCAGCTATGTAAGCTTAAAAAGAAAGAAGCTCGCGGCGAAATACTTAAACACCATGAAAAGAACATTCTGGCCATTACGAGAATGCATTTCGGTAATCGCCGCATTAAAATGGGTGCACGGGCAATGCATTTGCTACCTCGCGAGTTGATGAATGAAAACCTTAAAAGAGGTCTCGCCACAATGGGTTTATTAGATGCCGTTGAACGGTTAGTGAAGACAGAGGAGTAGAATTATGGAGTATGGTAAAAAAATTGAGCTTATGCGCAGTGAAGTGCGCCGACTCGTAAAAGAGTACAACGATAGCGAACTCTGCTGGAAAGAAATGGCATCCGATGTTCATCTTGACCCGCGCCTTGATTTATTGGCTCAGGTTAAAGTATTTGCTCAAGTATGCAAAGAAGTCGATGGCGATACTATCGAGCGCCACGAAGGTACTGATTATCTTTGGGGCGAGAGTTATGGCGTAGATATGGGAGAGAGTTATGGAAATTAAGAATGCTTTTTCTATCGAAGTAGATTTTGACGGCGATATTCGTAGCGAAGTTGCGGGCTTTCATATTTTTGCCGGCGACAATGCCCTGCAAGAAACTCGGGAGATACTTAAAACGGCCTTGCGCGATTTGAGCAAACGTATGATAGAAAAATGTTGGGATCCTGTTATAACGGTAGGCGTCTATGATTACCCTATAGCACAAATTCTTGAAAGCAGCAATTTGCTTGATAATATAATTTATAATGGCGGCTTCAGCCACGGTAACTGGGAGATAAACATTCGTTGTACAGAGGAGTGATGAGAAGATGCGAAGTTTTGATGAAATCGGTAGTTTTCCTAAGTGTGGCAGCGCAGTCAATAAGGCTTATCAGACTTATGCTTCATTATACTTGGATTGCGCAGATGATAATCTGGCGCATTTTCTGGGCCGTGGCATTGATACTCGCCCACGGGATGCTTATGAAGGAAATCTCACAGAGGAAATCATGGAGAAGCTTTACTTGGATAGCGCTGCAGAAATTGCAAAGCAAGCTATATGTGAAGAATTTCCTAAAGAATTTTTCTTGGAACACTATCCGCTATTGAAAGGGCTGATTTGAAATATTGAAAAGTCATAAAGAGGTTGAAGAAGATGACGAATGATAAAGTATATGTCGTTACCGCAAATGGAATGAAATTGTCTGGCTATACATCAGAATTAGCAACGTGTACCAGTCTTCATAAAACAAGAGAAGGTGCGCGAAAAAAGTTTCTTCTTTTTATTGAAGAGTATTATACTAAAGAAGTTTTAGATAAAATTCGTGAGGAATATCCAGAAGAATTCACTAAAATGCTTAAAAACGAATTTTATGAATCAGGGTGTGAAGCATGGTCAGACGACTACGATGAAGAAGCGTGGGAAAACGCAGATTTTCAGTTAGGTTATTGTACGATTACTGTTCATGATATTGAGGAGTGATGGATATGAACTACTATCTGGTGTTCCAAACTTATTACGGCGCCGACCATAAGTGGATATTCGATGAAGAAACAATTTCCAAAGAAGTATACGATGGCGGTCCGGTTCCTGACGTAGATGATGTATCATACTGGCCAATTGACGGCAGTAACTGTTCCGACACTCAGATTGTAAAAGCAAACAGCGAAGATGACATCCGCCGTTTCTTGACAGCTCCTCCATGCGGCCCAGATTCAGAAGACCCAATGTTAATAGACTTATCGGAATACTACAACACATTGGATTGTGACTACGGCTCTTGTACGAAAAAGTTCTTGGATAAGTTCGGTATAACCAAAAAAGACTCTGGTGCTGAAGAATTTGAAACAGCTGAACAGATGATATCAGCACTACAAAAGGCAGGTTATGCAGATTTCGACTACAACGACCCGTTTTATGGAAAAAATCGCAGTATGCGTTATTCCGAGCTATGTGACTTATATGAGGAGGTTTGTGGCAATGACTGAGGTAGAAAAAATGATGGCCGCCCGCAGAGTCTGGATTTACGATCTTCAGGGCGAAGGCGACAAGGGCTACGATAATGAGATGCAGGTATTTTCTAACGAAGAAGCCTGCCGAAGCTATTTTGTTAAAATGTACGGAAAACGCATCCACGGTTGGAATAATCTACATGAGACTCAGGACTACGCCGAATTTGCAGCCATTGAAGACGGCAAACACATTGATTTTGCGCCGACAGAAGATGATGAAGCAATCAGCCCAATCGAAGAGATGGTTCGTGATGCTATGATTGCGTACGGCAAAGCCCTGAATAATCTCGGCGGCCATACCGAACATGGTTATACGTTCAGAGTCATCAAAACGGATTTGATTGATGACGTAGCCGAACTCTGGGATTAAGAAAAAGGGGAGGCAGTGTTATGGCCAAGATTGAAACTCAGGAAGAATTTCTCCTGCGCACCAAGCTATATAAGAGTGAAAGAGAAATTCTTGACACCCGCTTAAGTGAGCTCAAGAAACAGCGCAATGTGTTAACGAAAGAAATAGCTAAGATTTCCAAACAAATTGCGGCATTATGCAAAAAGAACAAACAGCTCAACAAAGAGTACTCAAACGGCATTGCTCATAGGGCAGCTATAAGAAAAGATAAGGCAGCGCATACCTGGTTCGCAATAGGTGTCCAAGAGGGTGAAAATCTACGCTCTTGTGGCTTTGAGTATTACCAGACAAAAGAAGAGTGCCAGCCGGAACTGGAATGGTTCAGATATACATATCCCGAACGGAAATTTAAGGTTACGCTGGTAATCCGCGATGCCGTAAATGAGAAAGAGGTATCAGGATAATGACTGAAAAAATTATGAAGCGCTATTTATACGACCTTTACCAGTTAGATTGGATGATGACCCATGGCTATAGCCTTACTGATTTAATGCGCGGTATGAATAGCGAAGCAGTATACCATGATGAATATATCTTTGATACCGAACAGGATGGCATGCACGCTGATATTGAGCGTATCTTTTCAGAGTGGGAAGGCGACGTAGGCTTCCCTGGCGGCTGCATTTATGTATGCTTTGACGAATTTTGCGGCGCCGAACTTACTGATATCGGGTATATCAAAGGTCTATTGGATAGGGTTCCCTGGGAAGAAGACCTTCGCGATGCTTATAATAAATGGTTGAAAGATAATGGAAGCGAGGCGGCAGTATGAAAAAAGTAGACGAACATTTGCTTGAAGCAGACTATCTTGGATCTCCTCGAAATGGAAAGATTGTTGACATAATCGAAGCGCAGGGCTGCTGCGGTTCAGTTCTTCAGATTTACGATGTATTGGAATTGGCGCCGGAAAACTGGAGTGTACTCTGCAAAACTACGGACGGCCCGTTGTGGGGTATAATAATTTCCGATGGTGATGTAGTCGTTTCCAGCGGTACAGGCCTCCTGACAGCAGGAGAATTCCTGGCTGAATACATCCGTACTGACGGCGACACTGAGCAATAAGAAATGTGGAGGCGATAATCGATGAAATGTCCTAAATGTGGCTGCAAGACATTTGAAGCCAGAAGACAGGTGATAGAAAGAGTTCTGGTTACAGATGATGATGTAGTCTTAAAGGTGCTGGAAAGAATGCCGCCTGAACCGATATACGACGATGAGTTTATCTGTAGTAATTGCCGCGAGGTATACAATGATTTCGATGAAATCGACATGAATTGAGAGGCGGTACAACATGATTACTCAAGTTGTAATAGTGGAGCTTAATGCTGAAGCTCTTTTAACGAAAAGATTTGACATCAAGGAAGAAATTGTGTCAATTCTGGAACAGGGTGAAGATGATTATGCAGCGTTGATTAAAGCCCTGGAAAATGAAGGTAAGTTTGATGTCGTAGATTACCTCGATAAACATGAAGTTCCGCGGGCATACATTGATGTGGATTACGAGCATATTGAATTTCATGAGTACAACGTCTTCAGTAAAGCCCTGGAATTTCTGGTTCCGTTTAGCTTCTATGCTGCAGAGCTGGATTTGGATATCGAAGAAAATATGGTTATGACGGAGGAGAAAAACAATGGCTAAATACAATGTATCTATGGCAGTAGATCTGCGAGTAGATGTAGAAGTTGAAGCTAATTCTTTCACGGAAGCCTTCGAGAAAGCGAAGTTACAGGTTAGCGATGTCGATTTGAACTTGATGGGCGACTGGGTAGGCAGTGAGCCAGTTAACGCTGAACGCGAAGACGGTGCTTTCGAAGATTATGGTTATCGTCCGTATCAGGACGAGAGGTGATAGTGATGACCAAGAAAGAGTGCGAAACACGCATTTTTGCCACCATTGATATATTAAATCGGTTAGACCATAAACTGACATTCAGCTTTGAACAGGATGCATGGAGCTGGCGATTAAATGCAGAAAATGATTTCGACCATAAATTTGGTGCTTTTGAACCTATGGTCATATTTGATGACTACAAACGTAAGACAGATGCATATGTAAGCTTTATGCGACAGGTAGAATTTCTGCTTGCCGGCACAAAGCTTACAGCTAAAGGTGCGTATCACAACTTATATTAGGGCAGAGGTGATAAATAAAAATGCTTACAGTAAAAAATTACTTCTTCGATAATGAAGACGATTTATGGGCGGATATTCATTGTAATGGCCGACGGCAGTGGTATACGGTGGTTGGTTGCGATAAAGATGACCCGTTATATCAAAAGGTGATGGAACTTGATGAGGTTAACGAGACAGAAACCGCTCTCCGCTTAATTGAAAAGCATTGCCGCGAACATAGCTATGAAAAGATGATGGCAAAATTGCCGCATATTGAAGACGCTAGTAAGCCAATGCAAGAGGCCTGGTATGGTGCAGATGCAGGAGATGGGCCATTTAGTGGAGCCGGTTATTATCTGGACGACAAGCAGTTTAAAGAAGAATACGGTATGACCGTAGAAGAGTTTGATGAACAGATAGAAAATGATATCGCTAAGCACGGTATTGACAGCGAAATTTTTGAAAGACGCTACAATGATGATTGCCTTTACAGTGTAACCTGGTGGTTATGTGAATATTTTACTGAAGCAGTGGTTGATGATTAAGGAGTGATTGAGCTATGGCAATGGCATGGATTCCCAACGAATTGGCTTTGAAATATCAAGGCGTATCTATTTATCATATCTATAAAGATGATGATAACAACCAAGGCACTCGTGAATATTGGTTTGGACTAGACGAATACGGCAGCGACTACGGCACAGATGAAAATGATTATGGAGATGGAGTACATATTGTATTCGATGTGCGAGATTTGCCATCTTATGATTCTAATCTGGATGTTGAAGATAATCTGCGTAAGGCCATTGATAACGGCGAAATCACGCAGGATTATGTAAAGACGGAGGATTAATAAGTATGGGTAAAACGGTAAAATACTGGGTACAGGCTCACCCTTTTGCAAATCAGGATGGGTCCATCAATGTGCCGGTAGATATCCCGGCAGATGAAGTAGAAAATTATATCCGAGAAAATTTTGGCTATATTAAGTTCGGAGAGCCAGACTTGGATTATAGAGGTACTGAGTTTGAGTTCGGGAGGGAATAAGCATGAAATACGATGTCGTTCTTTGCGAATGCACTGGCATTAGAGGGCTTAATAAAGCCATTGTGACTAAAATGGCCGATATGCTTAATGAAGACGAATTCTATCCCGTAATTTTTGATGCTGACTATGCAGAAGCATCGGCTATGGGTTTTATCTCTCGTACAACTGCCGAGAAACTGAAATTTGACTACTACGAATTAAAAGCGTATATCGGCGGCATCCTCGATGAAGACCATAAAAAGGTTTACGAGATTGATGGAGTAAAAATTTTCATCGGGGACAACGAAGAGGATAGGGGGAAATGAAGATGGCAACAGATAAGCATGTGTGGTGTGGCGTAGAAAAGCCTGCTCATTTGAATAATATCAAAGAGTGGCAGCTTACTTGCGGCGACCTTATCGAAAGAACGCTCATGAGTGCGGTTAAAGACACTTATCGAATGACTTACGGCATGGGGCCTTCGTCAACAGTAATTTCAGAAGACTTGTGGCCCATCGTAAAAGAAGTAATGCCCGTGCTCATCAAGGAAATGCGAAATAATGATATTCCCGTATGGGATCCGGAGGCGGATAGTTATGAGTTCTAACGTGCCTTTATTGATTGAACTGCACGAAACAGTCTATGTAAGAGACAAGGAAGATGTCTTAAAAGGCGCATTCATGGTTGACATTTGCCACATCGAACATATTGAATCGGCGCAGCCAGAATCTTATGTAGGCGATAAACAAGCATGGATTGACAGGCGTAAAAAGCATGATATCGAGAAATGCTGGGGATCCTACTCCATACCCCATACATCTGTCGTAACGATGGATGGTCGCAAAATTAAGGTTATTGAAACCTACGAAGAGATTCGAGCAAAAATAGCGAAGGCTGGAGTTGTAGTACCATGACAAAAAGCATTTTGATCGAATTGGATTCGACCGACGAAGACCGCTTTATCGTTTTTAACAGCGGAGGTGAGGCAATAAAGGCTTTTTTTGATAGAAGAAACGAACTTGTCGTTGATGGTAGCGAATACGACATCCCTATCAATTCTCTTCTCTATCTATTCGATTGTATGGACCAAGTGAATCCATATATTCGATTAGGCATTAAGAACGTTGAAGTAGACGTCGATACGTCAGTTTATTGGCTAGTTGTCGGTTTTGACAAAACAGATGACATAATTTATATATCGGCGCATCCAACAGAAGAAGAAGCCAACAAGAAAATTGTCTCGGTTACAAGAGAACTTGCAGCCAAATATAAAGATAATAAGTTTCTGAAACGAACTTCTGACGAAATCATCTTCAATGAGAATACAGTTAGAACCGGCACAGATTATATCGTATTTGAAACTTTCAGAACGGAGGAATGACCTATGGCTATTAAATGCCCTAATTGTGGTAGCACCAATATGGTTCTTATCGCGCAGACTGACGCACATTTCGAAGTAGACGAAAACGGCCGGATGGGTGACGCCATCTTAGATCAAGAAGGTATTGATTGCATTAACGAAACCGTGGCACTGGCTGATGCCGCAGATGGCGATATTGAATTCAAATGCCGTCAATGCCGCAGCAGTTTCGCGGCTAAGACTGCCGACCGTGAATATACTTATGAAGTAGGCGAAGAATTATGACCAAAGAGGAAATCGCAAAACTTAAAGAGCTCCAACAGGAGCTTCTTACCCAGAAACCTGATGGCACCCGTGACCCACGGCTGTTCATTATAATGGAACCGCATTACACTATAGGGCCAGAAGGATACGATGCCGATGACTATATCATATATGATGACGGCGAAGAGCTTATTTCAGATTCATATAGCAAGGAAAACTTCAAAGATTCAATTGAAGAAATCATCAAGAATCACGATTGTATCGATGAAGAAGCGGCATCTAAACTTAGGGCCTGCGAAACTGCAGGACAGATATGGGACGTAATCGCTGACTATTCCGATGACCTGACTCTTATGCCGCTTGAGAAGACAATCTGTCCTTCTTACGATACTGTGTTCTTCACCCGCAAGGCAGCAAAAGAATACCTGGCCAAAAATAAACATCATCACCCGGTTGGTAGCTATACATATAGCACATATCCTGGCCGTTGTGAAGACTGGCAACTTGTAGGCAAACTATTAAGAGAGCTTGATTTTGATAAATTGGAGGCGAAATAAGATGAACGGATTTTTGTTGATTGAATACGGCCGCGACGAAAATGGCTACGATGTGTATTTCCATCGTAAGGATGCAGAAAAAGCATTTATCAAGAAGGCAAAAGATTATGCTACGGTCTTCGGTGACTCCGAAGTCCTAGCCAACGATAAAGATGATATGGAAGAACTTGCGGCAGGCGGCATTTACGCGCCTAACGGTGAAGTAGTTCTTGAAATTACTTCTTGTAATGTTATCGGCGAAATTTTCTACCCACAGGAGGTATGATTATGGCTACAGTAAGAAACTGGATCATCAGTGCGCATAACTCAGAAAATTACGGCGCGCATATGTATCGTAAATTCGGCGACGAATACGATGTCAAAAAGCAACTGGTAAAGATGGTGAAAGAGGCCGGAAAAGACCATGAAGACACTTTCGACAAAGATTCAAGCACCATTCATGTGGCAGATTTCGAAGAAGATGTGGATGATTATCTTGTAGCTGTTGCACAGTTCGAGAATTTTCATGTCGATTTCACGGCGATTCCCTTGGATTACATTAACGATGTAGATGCAGAGGAGGATTGAATAAAGTGAACCGATACTGGATGAACTATCTGATGCTTTCGGGCGGCAATGTATGCAATATCCCCTGTACGGACAGTCTGGACTGGAAAGAAGTAAGCAAGACCGTTAACAAGATAAAGCAAAGAGAAGATATTGCAGCTGTCTTTGTTCAAGACGAAAGTCATAAGCTGGTGTATCACGAAATCTTTGTTGATTTCTGCGGCCAGAAAGTGCCTCAAAGACCTTTTACCATGGCAGAGCCAGGCAGCGATAAAATCATAGTCCAGTGTACGCAGACTTATGTTGAAGACAATAATGAATATTGGACTGAGGGCCATTACTATGAAGCTGAATACCTTAGCGACGAAGAATGGACATACGCTATTGAAACAAACTTCGGCGGCGTAGGAAAAATCGGCCCAGACTATATGCTGGATGACTTCGATGAGTATTTCAGAATTGTGGAGGAAGAATAATGTTTGCTGATAATATTGTATGGGATATTGACCTGGAAGAGGGCGAAACCTATGAAGCCGCCCGCGCTGAACTGGAACTTCCTAAATGTGTAGAACTTCCAAAATGGTTGTGGCCGGAAGGTTTTGACTTATCAGAAGGCTACCCGCCATGTTATGATGACGATATCTCAGGCTGGCTTAGTGATGAATACGGCTATTGCGTTAAGAGCTTTGCTCTATGTCGATAAAAAGGGAAAAAAATTTATGTTTGGCGAGATATTCAAAATGATGCTAGGTATAAGCCCAGAAAAAGCCGAGAAAGAGATTAAAGAAAAACAAAGAAAGGATGTTATACATCCATTCCCTGATGCTCCGATAAAGATTGATTTTGTCTCCAGTAAGCTCATGGGGAGATACTGTCCAGAATATATTGCCACGCCCGATGGAAGGATTTTTACGGCAGAAGAAGAGGATATTCTTGTAAAAGCAATGTTTGATGCCTGTGTACGTTATTACTGTTATCCTATCATTAAGAGCACGATTGATTCATTCGAGGCCTTTATTGTAAGAGAATGTAGAAGAAGGTCTGTTAAGGACACTACTGTTAAAAAGTATGACACCTTACAGGAACAATTAGATAAGCTTAATATGCGCGTAGAAGATACTTTCGCGCGCAATCATCCCAATCACATGTATAGATATAATCCAGATAGGGATTATCTGGATATGTATAGAGTTAATGAAAGGAATCAGGCTTATAAAGAATCCGCAAAAGAGTTAAATGCAGAAAAAGAATTGCGCAAAAAGGAATACGAGAAATACAGAAATATCTGGTATTGAAAACTTGGAGGGCGAATAATGCAGGATAAAATTCAATTAATGGCCACCTTAGAGTATCATGCCAAATCCGTCTTATTTAGCGATGTCAGTAAGTATATACGGGATGACATCGCTGACCGTCTTTTTGAAGATACTAGCGACAGTCTTGAAATTGGCACCAGAATGAGAACGGCTGGTTATGAAAAACTTGCTGATGCTTGGAACAATGATAAAATCAATAGAGAGGACATAATCTCTGCTATAATTGTTCTTACCGATCAAGCAACAGCACAATATATTGACTCTAACGATATTGTGGTATTTACTGTTACTTATATATTGGACTTAAAGAAACTGGACTATGCAGTAGATATGCGAGAGTATCGGCAAAAAATGTCTACAGACCATTATGAACAGTTACTAAAAGGAGTTATTCTTTATACGTCAGCATGTAACAACACTAAAGAACAGTTAGAGCAATTAACGGCTATGGGATTCGAAGAGGCCGATTTGCGTCACTTTGGTTTTAAGAATCAAGTCTTATCGGAGTTCTATAGTAACGATGTTCTCAACTATACAATAGAAGATTTGGATTTATCAATTCGTGCATATTGTTGCTTAAAGAAAACCAATATTAATACTGTAGGTGATATTTTAAAATATGGAGCATCCAATCTCCATAATATTCGAAATATCGGCAACAAAGCATGTAAAGAAGTAATTCGCGCCGTAAAAGATAAATGTGGTATAGACATTCAGGAATAAGAAAATGCAAGTAACAACCTGGTATAAATATGTGGCTGACGATTACGATGGCCATTATGAATACAACCATCTGGAAGATGGCTGGCAAGGTGGCGACGCGCCCAATGCTGTATCGAAATTGCAGGAAAAGGCTTGGGCAGGCAAACGATGGATAAAAAAGCATTGTCAGCTGATTGGTGGAAAGGTGGTCGAATAAAAAAATGAAAGTATATGATATTGAGTGGGAAGTGTCGGACTTTGAAATCCTTGAAAAGCTGGATGAGATGACAACCGAAGGCGCGACAGAAATCTTGGGGTTGTCTTCGCAGGCTTATGATAATATGACAGATGAAGAACGCCATGATATAGCATTAGAGTATTTTCACCGTCGTCATGAAAGCTGTCGTGCCGAGTTTGTAGGCCTTCCCGAAGAAGTGGAACTCGAAGATACAATCTTCGGTAGCTTAAACAAAGAAGACATAATCGACTGGCTGGAACAGCAGTATGGCAACTATGTTGAAAATTGTAACTTGAAGAGGTGAAAACAATGATTAGTATCGCTGACATGCGGAATATCGCTACCGCAGAGAAAGAAGCGGAAGAGAAGGCTAAGGAGGCCAAATTTCAGAAAGACTTGGCTATGTACCGCGACAAAATCAGGAAAGCTCAGCCTAAGGTCGTAGAATATATTCAGCAACAAATTGTTAATGCGATGAAGAATAATTGGTCTCAGGCAGGACTGCGTAGATATAGTCTGGAAAAGATTTTTAAGGATATCCTTAGATATCCGAGCGAATCTGGTATGATTTTTTATTTCTTGTGGAGTCCAGATTCTGAGGCTCATAGCGCTATTGATACCGCCTTTAAAGAAATGGCGCTGGAAATTCGCGGAGAGCTCTTTGAAGCTGGCATCAAGGAAATTCGCAAAGGCGGCCCGTTCGCAGGCGACCCTAGTGTTGTAGTCATTTTCTAAGAGGAAGAAAGTATGACAAAAATAGCTATTAATAAATGTCCTGTCTGTGGTGGTTGGGTTACGCTTGATACCCATGTAGATATAATTTATATGCTACATGGGGATGATGGTGAACTCATAACAGAAGCTGATGATATCGTCGATAAGGTATACAGAAGTACGCCGACTAAAGCATTCTGTGAAGATTGCGGAAAAGTTCTGGATGTTATTAATGTAAATACAGAAAAAGAAGAGTTTACGTTTAGGACGGAGGTTGAATAATGGTTAAAATTAATGTCGAAAAACAAACAATGGAAATCAAAACTGCTCACGGCACATTGATTGTAACAGCTTTTGATAACCCGGATTATCCGAGTGTTTACGTAGACTTCAAGCTCACTGGTCACGAAAATGAACCAGCCATATCTATTACCATGGTTGAAGATGCTGCAGAAGAGCATACAACTCCTGAAACCAATGGCCATGCCGTAGTCGTTCGCACATACGGCAATTGTAATATCGATGAATATACCAATAGGGTAGATATTCCCATCGAGGGTATTAAGAAGTTTTATGAGGAGGAAGACAATGAGTAACTGGACACATGTAGCGGGGATTATCCGTGTCGATGGCTTTCGCGTCGGCGCAGACACCGAACCAGATTGGGATGGCATTATCGGCAAAGAGCTTCGATATGAAGATGATTTCGAAAAGTGGAAAGAAGCTGAAAATCATCCTGAACGCTTTATGCCTCTTGGCAGTGAAGGCTCGTTAACCAAAAGCATATGGGCAAATCCTGACAAGAGCCATATCGCGGCTTATACTGTAAGCATCTTTGGCGATTTACGCAACCATGACGACCCGGACGTCATCGTTAAATGGTTCAAAGATAAATGCAGCAAGTTATACATAAGACAGGCCACCATTACGGTAAGAAACGAATGGAATGGTATGAAAACGTGGAGTATCGATGACGAGGACGAAGAGTAAAGATGGGCTTAACACAGTAGCTTGCGGTAAAAAAGTCTAAGCAAAGACTTCTTGACAAAGGCCATAGACAAAAAGTATAATGAGTCCTAGAAAGGGGCGGTAAAAAATGACTACAGACGTTACATCTTGTAATAATATTGACAAATTTATCCGAGTAATGAACGATCGAGTAGTGACAACGAGTATCGACATTGCCAATATCTTTGGAAAAATGCACAAGAATGTCTTGCGAGACATTGAAAAGCTTTGTGCAGAGCTTGACACTCCCACGGCTTATTTTATAGCCGGAGAAAGCAAAGACTGTTTGGGGCGCACTCAGCCTATGTACTTCATGAACAAAGATGGGTTCTCCCTTTTGGTCATGGGATACAATACGACAAAGGCTCTGAATTTCAAGGTTATGTTCCTTAAGGCCTTCAATAAAGCAACTAAGAACTATCTTGAGTCAACAGGCAAATTGACGACAGGCGCAACAGCTGCAAATATTTCTGAACAACTGAATGTAATGCAAAAAATGCTGGATGTCTTGAAGAGTCAGGACGCTAGGATTAAGGCTATTGAAAACAAGAACGCTAAAAAAGAACAGCAAGATAAAAAGGTAGAACAGCTCACATTGTTCGCACCGTCTGCTGCAAATTGGCGTGCAGAAATTACGGCACTCATCAGGAAAAGCGCTTTCGAGATGGAAGAAGGGACATATGAAGAAAACATTAAGTCCTTGTACAATCAGGTATACACCCTTCTGGAACAGCGCTTACACATTAGTCTTCATAGACGGCTGACAAACAGAAAGAAACGTGCAGCAGAACATGGCGTTGCAAAATCTGTATATGATGCCTATACTTACATTGACATCATTGAAGATGACGCCAAGCTTTCTGTTCCGTTTACAGCTATTGTCAAAGAAGTCATTGAGAAAAAGACTAGCGGGGAGGCTGCATGAATAATATCGTCTTTGCAGTTGTCGGAGCATCGGGCTCCGGGAAAACCTGTTTTACAAAGTACTTAGAAAAACATTATGGTTATCATCGTATTGTTACAAATACGACAAGAGACCCGAGAGACAGGGAAATTCAGGATGTTGACTATCATTTTTTGTCAATTGATGACTTTAATAAAAAAGACATCATTGCTCCGACAAAATATGATGGAAACTACTATGGTATTAGCGAAGCTGATTTTGAAGACTCATTGGAAAATGAAAAGTCCATCGTTGTCGTAGACGAAATCGGCGCCAATACACTTCTTCAGTTGTATCCCGAAAATGTAATCAAGGTCTATATTTCTATCTCAAAAGACAAGGCCTTAGAACACATGGAAAACAGAGGGATGCAAGGAAGGACGAGGTTCTTATATGACATTGAAGAGTCTCAGTTCAGAGAATACTATCTAAAAGAAGATTTTGTATTCATCAATGATTTCCCTTCTGCTTTAGCGGCAAAAAAGGCATTTGCAAAATTCATTGAACAGATTTGGGACGGTGATAGCAATGCCAATGCTGACAGAACTGCAGGCTGATTCAATCGAAGGAAAGATAGTAGAGATATTCGGCCTTCCAGATTCTGGAAAAACAAATTTGGCTCTATCGTTTTCTGTATTCTTCCAACAGCGAGGCTGTATTGTGTACTATGTTGATGCTGATTGCAAGATATCAACAAAGCACCTGAAGAACTATCCAGAAATGGATATAGAGAAGTTCTATATTCAAAAAGGTTTTGCTGGCATAGACCAAATTATAAGCAATGCTGCTTTAGCTGACGTCATTGTCATAGACTCTATTCCTATGACGTTAAAGCAAAAAGGGCTTCTCCGTATGCTGAGGTCATTAAAGCGATTAGGCAAAACCATTATAACAGTAAATCAAATCCGTAGTAGTTTCGAAAAAAGTGGAACAACGCGCCCATTCTTCAATGATATATCACAAAAGATATACGATATACGTATAAATTTAAGTGAGCAAACATATGAAGACATTCCGCGCGAACCCAATAAACCATTTTTTACAATCCTAGACAAACTAAAGAAAGAAGAGTTATTTTGAAATTTAAAAGGGAAATCTTAAGCACAGGCAAGTTTAACTATGAAGTTGACCGCAAAGAGTTCAACCGCTTGATGAATATCAAAAAAACGGCAGAACGCTATGACAGAAAAGGTCAAAAACATTACAAGGTAGACATTGAATCAAAGGTTGCAGACGTTGTAAAAACGCACAAACCTGAACGCATTAAGAACGAGTTCATGAAGGGGCCGTTCGTTGTTGTCTTTGTTTCTACCGTCGCTGAAGTAGGCGAATCGTTCTTGGACGACCATTATGTAAAGCAGGGCACTCTTCTGATTGAAGAAGGAGACGCGGTACGCGTATATCGTGACAGCATGAATGACGGCTTTACAAATGCTCATTTCTGCGATGACTCCGTTATGCTTCTCGCCATTAAAGACAAGAATGGTGAAAAGTTCTATTTTGAGGTAGAAGGAGAGCCGACAGGCTATGGTTCTTGGAAGTTTGATGAAGATTTCTGTACAGAGGAACAGGCTGACCATTTCAAGGAAATCTTGAATGCGTTTGCCAATGAAGCTGCTCAGACATATAACCTTCCCAAGGAACAGGTATACGTAGTAATTCAGTTAGAAAACGTCTAAAAGAAAGGTTGGTTTTTTGTTATCGAAGAAGCGAATTAAAGGAATCACAGTTGCAGTTTGTGCTACAGCATGCTTGGTTGGAGGAAATTTTGCTAAAGCATCATATGATAAGCTAATAGATGAGAATATGAAACAACAACAGGAAATCCAAGCATTAAATGCACAAGTAGATCAACTTGAAGAAGAGGTTTGCGTTCTTGAAACGCAGGTTAAAGACGTAAACGAAAAACTTAATCAAGTAGAAGAGCAAAAGGCAATAGAAGAACAGTATCAATTCTATACGGTTACTGCTTATGATTTATCTGAAGCCAGTACTGAAAAGAGTCTGTCCGACCCCGGATATGGCGTAACGGCTTCTGGTATATCTTTAGCAGGACTTTCACACACTGATGCTATGGCAATCGCCGTAGACCCAAATGTAATTCCCCTTGGTTCTAAAGTGGAAATCATATTTGAAGATGAAAGTGTGGCCCAGTATAGCGGTATTTATACTGCTGTAGACACAGGCGGTGCCATTAACGGCGCAAGAATTGATTTGTTCGTTGGAGATTTTAGTTCAAGTGCTCCGAGCAAAAAAGCCCTAGACTTTGGACGTAGAACCGCTAAGGTTCGAATCTTGTAATGAAAATAGTCCTTGACTTTCACTGAAGTCAAGGACTATAATTGTCTATGCATAGACCAAAAAAGGAAGGTGGATTTTTTAATGATTTCTATTAAAGACATTGATAGTGGCACGATTCTTGGCGAAGGGTCGGGCTTTATTTCTGCAAAAGAGTGTAACGAACTCTCAGACATCAGATATACAGAAAGACTTTTGATTAATGACGGAAAAAATGCGATTTTCATTGGAGAACTAAACAAAGTTACGAAAAAGGAGTATCGTGAATATCGTCCTCGGTTGATTATTCAGGCAAGTTCTGAAAGTGATCAGGTATTCCTGCAGAGCAAGGTAGACGGAACAGATGATGCTCTTTTGATTTTTTGGTCTCCAGAAGAGCAGGGTGACCCTGAAATCAAGGATAAAACCAGTAAAATTCGTGGAGGTTATCGTATTGCGGGAGGCTTAACTCCGCATTTTACGGACAACTCAAGAAGCACGATGACTTATGTAAATAAGACACATCGAATTCATCATATTCCAGACAATGAAGAAATTTGTTTCTTTGTGGCGGACTACCATGAACAGCCTTCTGAAGAAGAGTCGGCTTAAGGAAAAGATACCCAACAATCGAACTAATCATTCTTCTTGCTTCTTTTTTCTTTCTCCTTATCTCATCATTCCATATACTAAGAAAGGTGGTATTTTTCTTGACCAATATTTCTGAAGAACTTCTTAACGATAGGATTGTATTCTTCGTTGGAGAGGTAGATGACCAGTCCTGTGCAGACATTATTCAGAGACTGCTCTATCTAAACAAAAAAGACCAAAAAAGACCGATTCATCTTTACATTATGAGCCCTGGTGGCAGTGTAGTTGCAGGCTTGGCAGTAATCGATACGATTAAGCTGATTACAGCTCCTGTTTATACGTACTGTCTCGGGCAGACAGCTTCTATGGGAGCAGTTCTCCTCAGTGCCGGAGAAAAAGGACATCGTTACATCACGCAGAATTCTGAAGTGATGATTCATCAGATTTCTTGGGGCGTAAAAGGCAAAAACGAAGACATTCAGGTCGTAGCAGAAGTATCGAGACGTAAAAATAAATTACTGTTTCAGATGCTTGCCGACAACTGTAACAAGCCTATCGCTAAAATCTACAACGATTGCCGCAATGATTATTACATGTCAGCAGAACATGCTATTGAATATGGCATTGCAGATAAAATTTTAGGAAAAGAGGAGGCCGAATAAGTGAAAGAAGAAAACAAAGAAATCTGTGCTTTTTGCGGTGACGCGGAAGCAACGACTTGTGTTCAGACCGATGACGGCATGCAACCTATCTGCAACGACTGTTTAAGTGAACTAATGCGACTGGCCGCAGAAAATCCTGCTATGGCAAGCGCAAATGAAAAACAGATTGTGAATTCCTTGCAACAGGAAGCCGAAGAAAACATCGAGAAAGAAATGCAAGATTTGGTTTCTAAGATGTACAAAACCATCAAAGAAACATCCCCTAAGAAACTAAAAGATAAGCTGGATGAATATGTTATCGGACAGGAAGACGCAAAAAAGATGTTGTCTTTGGCGGTTTACAATCATTACAAGAGATGCTTGTTTCATTTGGCCAAGCAGACTCAAGGACTGGGGAATAACGAAGAAGATATGCCCGACGAAATTGAGAAATCCAATATTATCATGGTCGGGCCGTCAGGCACAGGCAAGACTTATATTTTAAAGTCTTTGGCTAAGATTCTGGATATTCCTATCGCCATTTGTGACGCATCTACTCTGACTGAATCAGGGTTTGTAGGGTCTGACGTAGAAACTGTTGTTCGAGAACTGTATGAAGTAGCAGGGAAGGACGTATTGAAAACCCAGTTTGGGATTATTTTCTTAGACGAATTTGATAAGCTTGCCCGCAAATCAGGTGATCAGAACATGATTACGGCAGACCCCGGTCGTGAAGGTGTTCAGCAGGCACTTCTTAAAGTTATCGAAGGAGGTCTTGTAAACTTCACAAAAACAGGGCATCGCAAGCACCCGGATGCTGCAACGGTTACCGTAGACACAAGCAATATTTTGTTTGTTTGTGGCGGAGCCTTTGAAGGAATTGATTCCAAAATCGAAGAAAGAGTAGCCACTCCTGTCTCTATGGTTCTTGGAGAAGAAAGCTCATCTTCAGATTCCATTGACCTTACTGGGTTAAAGGACGACGAAAAGTACAATAAGCTGATAGACAATATTTCAGAGGAAGACTTTAAGAAATACGGCATCATTACCGAAATTCTTGGTCGACTTCCTGTTATCTGCAAATTACATCAGTTGTCGGAAGATGATATGTTACGTATCTTAACTGAACCGAAGAACGCTTTGGTTAAACAGTATAAGGCACTGGGGAAACTTGTAGACAATGTAGACATTGATTTTACAGAAGAGGCATTACGTGAAATTGCAAAACAGGTTATTAAGGAAAAGATTGGCGCACGAGGTTTACGCGCAATCATAGAAAAGCATATCGCAAATGCAATGTTCACCGCATCTTCTGCATCAAAAGGCTCTGCTCATGTCGTGATTACAAAAGAATGTATATCTGATGGAGTAGAACCCGAAGTAAATATCAAAGTAGCTTAAGAATAGAAAGGAAAAACTATCATGAATAAAGTAACGGAAATGTATAACTCTCTTATGGCAAAAGCTGTGGCAGAAATCGATTTGATTTCTGAACCGCATGATAAAGTAAATGCAATTGCTGGCCTGCTGACCGCACTCGCTGAAACGGGCGCTACGGAAAAAGCTCATTTGCTGGTCTATGAAGAAGCCAAGGAAAAGAAAACTCGCGCTAAGACAGAAAAGAAGGCCGAAAAGAAAGAAGAGGCTGTAGAGGAAAAAGTAGGCGAAGCTCCGAAAGTTGAGGCTCCTGCCGTTGTAGCACCTGTTCCTCCGGCTCCGACTCCGGCAGCAACGGAATCTGCCAGTACTGCAACTGCAGAAGCTCCTGCTCAGCCGAAAGAAGAAGCAAAACCCGAACAACCTGCAGCTGAAACTCCGCGAGCTCTCACTTCTGCGGAAGTAGCAAATACTTGGACGCCGGAAATGGTGACTCTGTACAAAGATACCCTCACTGAAATGAACGGATTCCTGCAGCCCGCACTTCAGGGTAACTATATCACAATGGATTGGCTGAGTGAACGTCTTGCTACGGCTTCTAATAACACGATTACGAAGTTCGAAAATATTCAGAGCGTTCCGCCGCGTCTTGTTAAACTGTTCTGGAGTCTTGTAAAGCAGGATTGGGCAATTCGTAAGGCCGAAATTGAAGCAGCATATGCAGCACAGCAGGCTGCTCAGGCATAACCACTTGTTTGTTAATTATTTTTTATAAAAGAAAGAGGAATAGAAAATGAATGTAAGCTTTTTTGGTTATCTCGTAAAGAATCCCGAAGTTCGTACCACCAATTCTGGCGCGCAGATTACGCGTTTTCGCGTAAGAACCAATCTGGTACGCAAAGATGAACAGGGTCATCGCAAAACGGCCTTTATCGACGTTGCTTGCTTTGGAAAGCAGGGCGAACTTATTACAAGCAATTTTGTGAATAAGTCTCGTATTTTCGTCTCTGGCGAAATCGATGATATTCAGTCCAATACTGGCAATAACGGGCAGATTTATACGAATGTCTCGATGAACCTGCAGTCTTTTGAGTTTGTTGACTCTAAGGAAGAACAGGCTGCTTTGTTTGCTGCAGAAGGTCGTGCTACTGGTGGTCAGCCTGTAGCTCCTGGTATGCCTGTTGGCATGCCTGGCGCTCCTGCTATGCCTGGTATGCCTGGTGTAGCTCAGCCGGGCGTTCCTGTAGCACCGGGTATGCCGGGTATGCCCGCAATGGCTCAGCCTGGCGTTCCGGGAGTACCTCAGCCCACTGCTCAGCCCACTGCTCAGCCTGCTCCGGCTATGCCTTCTATGCCCGCTGGTATTCCGGGCGCTCCGGCTATGCCCGCCGTACCGGCTATGCAGGCTCCTGCCGCACAGCCTGTTGCACCTGCACCTCAGCCTGCTATGGCAGCTCCTGCTGGTGTTCCTGCAATGCCTGCTATGCCTGCAGGTTTGTCAGCTTCTGCTTTTGCAGGTCTGTAATAAAAAAACAAGGAAGGGCGGCGTAAAAACCGCCCCGACTTGTGAAAAATGGAGGAATCTTTTTGAAAGTAACATTGTTAAATCATACGCCTATGCCTGAAAAAATGACAGCTATGGCGGCACGGCTTTGCTATTCTGCAGCAAAAGATATAGCAACGTTAAGTGACTCGTTGACTGATGAAAAGGTATATTCCTTTATTCAGAAAATGCAGGAGACGCCAAATCATGGGACAGTTTGGGAACATACTTTATTTACCTTTGGTATTGAAGGAGTTTCTCGCGCTTTGAGCCATCAGCTTGTACGTCATCGCATTGCGTCTTATGATCAGCAGTCTCAACGCTATGTTAATTCTTCACAGTTTGAATATGTAATTCCGCCGTCTATTGAGCATAATATAGATATGCTTAGCGGTTTCGAAGAAACAATGCGGACACTGCAGAAAGTCTATGACATTATGGTTGAAAATGGCATTCCGAAAGAAGACGCTAGGTTTGTTCTTCCAAATGCTTGCCAGACTCGACTCATTTGCTCTATGAATATCCGTACACTGGTTCACTTCTTTTCTCTTCGTCTTTGTTCTAGGGCGCAGTGGGAAATCAGAGCAATGGCAAATGAGATGTGGAAGCTCTGCAACGAAGTAAGTCCAGTAATTTTCGGCAAAGTAGGTGCAGCGTGCAAAAATCTTGGCTATTGTCCTGAAGGACATATGAGTTGCGGGCGCTATCCTACACTCAAACAGTTGATAGATAACTATAAAGAAAACAAAAAGGAAGGTTCTGTTCATTGACTCAGGAATATACAGAAGAAAAGCTTCAAGAAATTGAAAACAATATCATGAGTGGCATGGATAAAGATGTTGCTTGGGAAGAAGAAACCAATGAAATTGCTTTGTCCATCGCTCATAGCTTATTGAAAAATGGCGTATGTACTCAGCCGTATATGGACAAAGAATATAAATGGGCTCTTCGTTCGGACAACAATTCTGCAACTTTGTTTTGCTTTGATGTTTTGAAGTTCAAGATTGCAGGTGAAAAATATCGGCCGCTTATCGCAAATTCTGAAATAGACTCTCAGTATACCTATGAACAGAATATCGCAACGCTGGTTAAAAGTATCCTCTATCACAAGGTTGGTAAAGATATTTTAGTAGAGGAGGATGACAACGGTGGCGAATAATATCAATCAGCAAGTTACAATCTCTATGTTGAAATTCCCCGACAACGTTCGGGAATCGCCGGAAATCTATATTGATAACATTAATCATGGCCTTTACGAAATCATTGATAATTCAGTTGATGAACATATCGCAGGCTATTGTAGTGTTATCAATGTAAGGATTTTAAAGAGTGGATTCTTCCAAGTACAGGATAATGGAAGAGGCATTCCTGTTGCACCGTCTCCTGATAATCCAAAATTATCTCAGGCAGAAGTAGCATTAAGCACTCTTGCTGCAGGTGGTAAATTTTCTGGTAAAGAAGGCTCGATGAAGGAGGAAACGGCGGGAAAAAACGGCGTAGGGTCAAGCTGCGTCAACGCACTTGCAGAATACTTTCAGGCAGATATCTTTGCTGATGGCCATAGATACACAATGTCTTTTAAAAAAGGGCATTTTGCGCAGCATCAAACTATTGCAGGAGATGTTGATAAGAATGTTCATGGCACAGCAATTACCTATATGCCTGATAAAGAAATCTATGCCGAAGATAGCTTAGATATCGAAGCATTAAAACGCCGTTTGAAGCAGTATGCTTATTTGAATCCCGGCCTTACGCTCTATCTTACAGTTGAAAAAGAAGAAGGGGAGCCTTTTACTGCAACCTATAAAAGTGAAAATGGTATGCAGGACTTTTACTCTGACAAGATAAAGGGCAAAAAGCCGCACTTTGAAGATACAATTGCTGTTAACAAAACAATTGAGATCCAAAAGTTGGGGCGCCCACTTACTGTAAGTGTCGTCCTGGGGTATGTTGAAGGATATTCTCAGGATTTAAGCGCTTTTGTAAATGGTCTTGCGTCTAACGAAGGCGGTGACCATGTAAATGGTTTTAATGCAGGCGTAAATAAAGCAGTTCGTCAGTATGCTTTGGAACATAAATCTATCAAAAAAGATACGGATTTAGAAATGAAGGATACTGAAGAAGGTGTTGTCGGCATTATTTCTGTTCGTATAAAGAAACCGAAATTTGGAGGACAGAACAAACAGCGTCTGGATATGCCGATTATTAGAACGCCAATCGCAGATGCAATTTATGATGAATTGTATAACTTCATGGAAAAAAATCCAAACGAAGCTAAAATCATTGTAGAGAAAGCATTGCGAGCAAAGCGTGAACGCGAAAAGGTAAAACGAATCAGAGAAACCGAACGCGGCCTGAAAAAGATGGATAGCAAAGCCATGACTTTGGGCAAACTCGCTGATTGTACAAGCAAAGACCCAGAAATATCAGAAATCTATCTGGTTGAAGGTGATTCAGCAGGCGGGTCTGCTAAGAACGGTCGCGATAATAAAACGCAGGCAATTCTTCCTATCTTTGGTAAAATTCCTAATGTTATCAAAAACGATATGTCTGTAGTGGACGTATTAAAAGACAAAATCCGTTTAGGAGTAGTCGTAGCTGCATTAGGATGCGGAATTGGAAATAATTTCAATATCGAGAAGATTAGATACCATAAGATTGTTCCACTTGCCGATGCAGACGCGGATGGGTCACATATACAGATTGAATGGATTTGTTTCTTCTGGAAGTTTATGCCGGAAGTTATCCGCAGAGGTTATTTGTATCTGCCTCAGCCTCCATTGTACCGAGCTGTAAAAAAAGGTCAGGAAGCTCGTTGGTATTATACCGAAGGAGAAAAGGATCAGGCTTTGAATGCGCATGAGCTTGACGGCTGGACACTCAGCCGATTTAAAGGGCTTGGTGAAATGGAAGCAGAACAGCTCTGGGAAACCACTTTGAACCCCGAAACAAGAAAGTTCTATCAGGTCACTGTAAATGACGCGGAAGAAGCTACAAACATCATTGAACTTTGCATGGGCAAGAATGTAACGCCACGCAAGGAAATGATTATGAAAGCAACATTCTCGGCGTAATTGGAGGAAACAATGGAAGAAACTATCGAAGAACAGAACTTGACAG
>Ga0326511_10000127_pt1 | contig 58098 bp, 52 predicted proteins | sample 0_2496_0518_D_FD_203701 | JGI IMG/M metagenome (GOLD analysis project Ga0326511, IMG submission 203701) | Bovine rumen microbial communities from UC Davis, California, United States - 0_2496_0518 | ecosystem: Host-associated > Mammals > Digestive system > Stomach > Rumen | place: USA... | reverse complement strand
TTTCTCATTGCAAGAAAAATGTTATCTTTTATTGCCGTTGCGCTTGAGTTTCTTAATAAATATCAGTCTCAAAAATATCTTCCTGTAGACTGCCGATAAATCTTAGCCTGTATTCCCCCAAAAAACGCAGGGCCCCGTTCCTTTAAAAGTTCTGACATCAAAAAAAAGTATTTTCTTAAAGACTAGACACCTATTGGATATGATCTTAGTCATTTCATTCATCAAAACAGAAAATACAGACTCATGTATAATGGTGTTATTGGCTGCACTGATGACGTAATTGTCTTTTGAAGAAAAACAAAAGACAAAAGCACCGTTTGATATAGGATAAGAGTTCAAACTAAATCTCTTATTCATGCATGAAGAGGTTGAATTCTTTGAAATAAAGTAAAAAACTATTACATGATCAGACCACGATTTTCTCTATTTTGTTAAAACCAAATTTCTTAAAAATCATAAATCTGTTTTCATAATCATCAAGAATACCGGTATACAAAACCTTTGGTTCTTCAATACGCTCATACCTGTATGCTATATCCCTTAGAATTGTTCGTACTCGTCTCGCAATAGCCTCACCAGAATCAATGATTTTGACATTTGGCAGTATTGAAGAAATTTCATCCTGAATAAAGGGGTAATGCGTACATCCGAGAATTAAGATATCTGGATTAGCCTCTTTTTTCGAGGTAAAAACAGTTAAAATCTCTCTAATCTTGGCACTATCAGTTTTTCCAGTAATAAGTTTTTCTTCAGCAAGTGTTGCCAAATCAGGATCACCTACACTGATAACAGTACAGTCTTTTGCAAAATCACGAATAAGATTTTTGGTATATTCACGATTAATTGTGGCCGGAGTTGCCAACAACCCTAACACTTTATTCTTTGAGAGTCTTGCAGCAGGTTTTATAGCAGGAACCACACCAACAACCGGTATATTCACATAATCTCTAAGGGCAGGTAATACAACAGTGCTTGCTGTATTACAGGCAACGACAATGACATCCATTGGTGTTTCTTCAAGACACTTTTTAATGATTTTAAGCACTCGCTCTATTATGAATTCATCGGTTTTTGTTCCATAGGGAAAACATTCGTGATCAAAAACATAGTATGGACAAATCTCAGGATTAAATTTTTTTACAGCATTAAAAACAGACAGCCCACCCACTCCAGAATCAAAAAAAAGTACTTTTTTTACTTTGACTTTATTGTCTGACACTTTATGATCTCTTTTATATTTTAAAATTTAGGTTCAAAAAATGAATAATCACGGCAATATGATTGGTCACACCGATCCACAAAATTATAATCTTTATCTTGATGAGAAAATTACTTTTGTCACGAATTTACTCAGCGAAAAAAGCATTGTATATCCTAAGTATGAAATCTTCAAATCCCCTGCCGAATACTATCGCATGCGCTGTGAATTTGGGATCTACTTTGCTGATGATTTCAGATCCTTTGATTACTGCATGTTTGTACCTCATTCCAAGCCCAAAGAGCGCATTATTATCAAGGATTTTAAAGTATGTTCCAAGTCGATAAATCAAGCCATGTCCATCTTACGAGAACATCTTACCAGTTTTCATGAACTGTCTTATAAACTCTTTGAAGTAAGTTTTTTAAGCAATAAGGCGCGGGATGTAATTATAAACCTTAACTACCACAAACAAATAAAGGAGTCACTGTTTAAGGAAGAAGCCGAAGCCCTAAAACAACTCTTTGCAAAGGAAAATTTGCACATAAATATTGTAGGTCGAGCCAAAAAACAGAAAATTTTGGCCAATACAGATACTATTCTTGAAACCATCTCCACATCAGATAAGGATTTTTTTCTCTATCAGGTGGAAGGTAACTTTACACAACCAAATATCTATACATGCCAGCACATGGTAGATTTTGTCAGAAAAAACTGCAGCACACTATCCCATCAGGAAGATTTACTTGAACTTTATTGTGGTAGCGGAACCTTCACTGTGTGCCTTGCTGAACTTTTCAGAAAAGTGCTCGCCACTGAAGTATCAAGAGTCCCAACAGCCACAGCACTACTCAATCTTGAGAAAAATCATATTCGCAATACAAGTATTGTGAGGTTATCCGCGGTAGAAGTAGCCGAAGCCCTAACCTTTAAACGAGAATTTAGACGTTTAAAACTCTGTAATATTGACTTAAAAAGCTATAATCTTACTACATTGCTCATTGATCCACCTCGTAACGGACTGGAATTTGATGAGGCAAGGCAGTTTGCCCAAAAATTTGACCGCATTATTTACGTTTCCTGTGGACCACAGTCTTTTGCCACAGATCTTGTACAAATAACCAAAACACACAACATCAAAAAACTGGCTTTTTTTGATCAGTTTCCATATACAGAACATCTAGAATCCATAGCCATCTTAGAAAAGAAAAATAAGGCATAAACTATACAAAACTGCTATTTTTGACTTTCGAAAACTTTTTAAAACAACTTTCGCCAGGTTTACTGAAAAATAAAGCCCACGCAAAACAAGTTGAGAGGGCCTTTTCACTCAAAAGAAAAGTTAAATCTTATAGCAGTCTGGCAATTCCTTCTGAGCCACACCAGAATCAACTGCGGCTCTAGCAACAGCTCCTGAAACCATACTACGCAGTCTAGGATCCATTGGCTTTGGAATCAAATAATCCTTACCATACTCAAGTGATTCCACCATTGCAGCCTTAACCACTTCTTGAGGGACAGGCAGTTTAGCAACCTCACGCAAAGCGTTCATAGCGGCCTTCATCATTGCAGTATTGATACAGGTAGCACGCACATCCAAGGCTCCACGGAACAGGAAAGGGAAACATAGTACATTGTTAATCTGATTTGGATAATCAGAACGTCCGGTGCCCATAATAATATCTGGACGTAATCTAGACACAACTGCAGGATCAACTTCAGGATCTGGATTTGAACATGCAAAAATCACAGCATCCTTAGCCATACTTAGAACATCCTCATCCGAAACCAGTCCTGGTCCCGACACTCCAAGCAGAACATCTGCATCTTTTACGGCCTCAGAAAGAGTCTTAGGACCTGCGTCGTTAACAAAGCGAGGTTTTTCACCATTGTTGTATTGTGCTCTATCAGAACGGATAACCCCATGACGGTCTACCATAAAAAAGTTCTTTTTATTCGCACCACATTCGATGAGAAAATCTGAACAAGCAACACCTGCTGCTCCAGCACCAACACAAACAACTTTACAGTCCTCTATTTTTTTGTTCTGCAGTTCCAATGCATTGAGAATACCGGCTGTAGTAACAATGGCAGTACCATGCTGGTCATCGTGAAAAATAGGCACGTGACAGCGTTTGATCAATTCACGCTCAATTTCAAAACATTCTGGTGCCTTGATATCTTCAAGATTAACACCACCAAAAGTATCGGCGATACATTCTACAGTTGTAATGAAATCTTCTACACTCTTGTTGTTAACCTCAATATCAATAGCATCAATGCCGGCAAAACGGTTAAACAACAGAGCCTTACCCTCCATAACAGGCTTAGAGGCTAAAGGGCCAAGGTTACCTAATCCCAAAATTGCTGTTCCGTTGGAAATAATGGCTACAGAATTTCCCTTACCAGTATAACGGTACGCATTTTCAGGGTTTTCAGCAATCTCACGTACTGGTGCAGCCACACCAGGACTATATGCTAACGTAAGATCATCAGCAGTTTCGGCTGGCTTGGTAATAACTACCTTAATTTTGCCTGGGACAGGATTCTCATGATAAGCACATGCTCTATCATGCAAAAGCTTAGCATCATGTGACACAGTAACTACCTCTTAGTGTTTGAAAAATGAAACTTAACAGATCCAAAATTCCATAAATAACTTAGTGCAAAAAAAACAGATTCGCAATGCAATGTAACAAGAAATGATATATTTATTCAAATAATCAATATTAGCAACTTGAGCTTACATTCATATTTCAAAGAGTTGCAATCCAAAAGTAAAGTTTAGCAGTTTACAAAAATTTTAAAGTTACATGGCTAGCAAAATGATTATTTTTTACAAAATCATATGCCTCTAATTTTAGTATTTGCTATATGGTAGATTGCGCAAAGCTAGAAACAAAACAGAGAATGGTGCTTACTAAGAAAGAAAAAACCCTGTCTTTAATAAAACAGGGGAAGGTTAGATAAAGGTCCTTTGAGACCTTTTAATTTTTTTTGAATTATTATTTGATAGCAAGCGAAGATATACCGCCAAAACGCTTCTTGAAGGCTTCTACTCTTCCGCCTGTATCAACAATCTTCTGTTTGCCAGTGAAAAATGGATGACACTTAGAGCAAACATCCAAAGTTAAATCATGACCTGCAGTAGTACGAATTTTGAAGGTATTACCGCAAGAGCAGCGTACATTTACTTCCTTGTATTCAGGATGAATATTTTCTTTCATATAAACCTCAATGCGTATCGCCCTTTCGACCACACATGCGTCAAACACCATACGCTAAAAAATAAAACGGTTGCCTATCATAATGCATTATCATCTCATATGCAAGATATAGTTGTATAATACTACCTTGTTTTTTTGAATTATTGTTATGACTTCGTTATCTTACACCCTTGTTAATGTTGCAGTGAATCGTCCCATGTTCCGTGACTTTGTCTACAAAATTGCGGGAGTTCATACGGATGAATGTCTTGGTTCTAGAGTTAGTATTAACTTTGCCGGAAGCAATGACATTGGGGTTATCACTTCGCTTTGCTCTGACGCGAGTATTGATGAAAAAAAGCTTAAAGAGGCTACCCTAATAGATGAAAAATCTTTTATTACTGCCGAGCTTTTTCAAACTCTGCAGTTTGGCAGTAATTACTATCAGTATCCCCTGGGACAGTGTTTTAATGTGGCTTTGCCAAAACTCCTGCGTGAAGGCAGAGCCTTCAACTATGAAAGCATCCCTGCTTTAAGACTCAAGGAAAATGTCAATCCTCTGGCTTTAAAAAGAATCAAATCACAAGAACAGCAGCAAATCATCAATATCTTAGCCCAAGGCAATGTAAGACGAAAAGAACTGCGGGAACGAGGTTTTTCAAGCCAACAAGAAACAGCACTTATAAAAAAGGGAATCATCGAACTTATCGAATATAAGGCTCAATATCAGACTTTTTACGATAATATTTCAGACCTTTTAAAGGAGAAACCTCCCATACCCAATCTTGAGCAGCAGAATGCCATACATATGATAAACAGTGCCAAGGGGTTTAAGGTTTTTCTCGTAAATGGAGTCACAGGTTCGGGGAAAACTGAAATCTATCTTCGGGTTATCGAGGAAATCTTGAAAAAAGGGAAGAGTGTCATTGTACTAGTTCCTGAAATTGCACTTACACCTCAGACTTTTGAGAGATTCTACAGACGCTTCAATACTCCTGTGGCTACAATTCATTCGGCTCTTAGCGATAGAGAAAGACTAGATGCCTATATCGACATGTATAAAGAAAGGGCAGGTATTCTAATTGGTACCAGAACTTCACTCTTTACTCCCATAAAAAATCTCGGTCTTATTGTTATCGATGAAGAGCATGACAGTTCGTTCAAACAGACAGAAACCTTCAGGTATCACGCTAGAAACCTAGCAATCATGCGTGCCAAAATCAATAACTGTCCTATTATTCTTGGTTCGGCCACACCAAGTCTTGAAAGTTTTTACAATGCCTATAACGGACTCTATACCAAAATTGACCTAACCACCCGTGCTGGGGGCGCTACTATGCCAGGCATCAGTCTTATTGACCTTAAAAATGAACCTCTAACCGAAGGCATTAAAACAGGTATCAGCGCCTCTCTTGAAAACGAAATTGGTGAAGAAACCGCAAAAGGGAATCAGGTGTTACTCTTCCTCAACCGCCGAGGTTTTTCACATCATTTAGTCTGTCACAAGTGTGGATATGTTTTCATGTGCCCGCACTGTGATAATCTTCTTACGGTGCATAAAAATGCTAACCGACTGTTATGCCACGTATGTGAGAATTCTATGCCCTTGCCTCATGTTTGTCCACAGTGCCATGAAGCCAGTCTTCTTGAGCAGGGATTTGGTACCGAGCAAGTATATGAATACCTGCACATTCGTTACCCCGATATAAATATTGAAAGAATTGACAGAGATACCATCACCAACAAAAATCAGTTAGAGCAGAGATTAAAACGCATCCGTAGTGGCGAATCCCAAATCATGATTGGAACTCAGATCCTCGCTAAAGGCCATGACTTTCCAAATGTTACCCTTGTTGGCATTTTAGATATAGATTCTGCTCTTTTTTCTGATGACTTTCGCGCTCTTGAGACCACCACTCAACTAATCACTCAAGTTTCAGGGAGAGCTGGACGTGGACAAAAAAAGGGAAGGGTTATCATACAAACACACCATAATGACAATTTTTTTATCAATCTGTTGATTAGCCCTCACAACAATTATGATTTTATTGCATCAGAATTACTTAAAACTAGAAAAAAATTATCCCTGCCCCCATATACAAACCAGGCGTTCATTCTCTCTAACAGTGCTGATAGAAATAAAGCCTTTGCTTTTATTAAGATGCTAGAACAGAAAATAGCACTTATTGCACCTAATTATGCAAATGTGCATATAACGAATGCAATGTCTGATAAAATGGAAAAACAACAAAACAGGTACCATTTTCACATACTTGCTTCCTGCGAAAATCGCGTTACCCTTAACCAGTTTCTCAACCATTTAAGACAAATTGTCTATAATAATAAACTTATCAGTGCAGATGTAAGATTTGCCATTGAAATAGATCCGATTTTCATGTACTAGTTTTGTCATGTACAATAGGCAAAAATTTATTAACTTAGGTATTAAGTCATGAAGCAAACCATTTTAGGACTACTAAAAGACAGTTTGAGTACAGTGCTCAAATCCTCTGACATCAGTGAGGATTCAATACTGAACAAAGTCCATATCGATAGAACTAAAGACAAAAGTCATGGTGACTTTGCTACCAATGTAGCCATGCTACTTTCAAAGCCATTGAAGCAGAATCCAAGAGCAATTGCTGAGATGATTGTAAATAATCTCAAAGAAAACAACAATATCAGTAAAGTGGAAATTGCCGGGCCTGGATTTATCAATTTCTTCGTAAATACCAAATCCCTAGAACAGGCCTTAAACAGCATGCACCAGGATGAACGTCTTATGGTAAAAAAAGACAGTGTTCCTAAAACTGTTGTTGTGGATTATTCCGCTCCCAACGTTGCAAAAGAGATGGCGGTTCATCATATACGCTCAACTGTTATCGGTGACGCTGTAGTAAAGGTGCTTGAATTCTTAGGGCATAACGTAATTCGTGCCAATCATATTGGTGACTGGGGAACACAGTTCGGCATGCTTATCGCTTATCTTGAAAAAGTTGAAAACGAATCAGGTCAGGGGATGGAATTATCTGACTTTGAGGCTTTTTACCGTGCTGCCAAGGAAAAATACGACAGTGATGAAGCATTTGCCGTAAAGGCCAGAAATTACGTGGTGCAGCTGCAGGGTGGTGATGAATACTGCCACAAAATGTGGCGCAAACTCGTAGATATGACCACAGAACAGAATCAGAAACTTTACGATCGCCTTGATGTTAGTCTCACTAAAAAGGATATCATGGGTGAAAGCATGTACAATGACATGTTGCCCCTGGTAGTTGACGATCTCCTAAAAAAAGGGATTGCGACCACTGACCAGGGAGCTGTAGTTGTCTACCTTCCTCAGTTTAAAAACAAAGAAGGAGAACCTTTAGGCAACATCATACGTAAAAGTGATGGTGGATACCTTTATACCACCACGGATATTGCCTGCGTCAAATACCGTATCGAGACTCTACATGCTGACAGGATCCTGTATTTTACAGATTCAAGACAGCAGCAGCATCTTGAAACCGTTTGGGCAATCTGCAATAAAGCAGGTTATGTACCTGACAATATTAGCCTAGAACACTGCCCTTTCGGCATGATGTTAGGAAAAGATGGCAAGCCGTTTAAAACCCGTTCAGGCGGTACAGTAAAACTAAAAGACCTTTTGGACGAATCAGAAAAGAAAGTCACTGAACTCCTAAAAGCACGTGACTCAAAGCTTGAGGGTGAGGAACGCGATTCCGTAATTCATAATATTGCCATCGGAGCAGTAAAATACGCAGATTTAAGTAAGAACCGTACCACTGACTACGTATTTGATTGGGAACAGATGCTATCTTTTGATGGCAATACCGCCCCATACCTACAGTATGCCTATAGCCGAATTCAGGCTATCTTTCGCAAGGCCCAAAACGAACCCTTAGGGCCCATCACTATCACTAATGATACCGAAGAAGATTTAGGCAACAAACTTTTAGCCTTTAGCGATGCAGTCTATAGCGTTGCCAGTAAAAGCATGCCGAATTATCTGTGCAATTACTTGTTTGAACTATCCAATCTCTTTATGCATTTTTATGAAGCATGTCCGGTACTAAAAGAAGGCGTTGATGAAAAAACAAGACAAAGTCGCCTGACATTATGCGACCTCACGGCAAAAGTGCTAAAACAGGGTTTAGGTCTATTGGGTATCAGTGTTATGGAGCAAATGTAACGTGAACAAAATCAACGAGTATTTAGTTAAAATTAGGGCTTTTCTAATCAGTGAGGATGAAGAAGGATTTAAAAGATATCTAAATCTTATAATTGCTGGTGCTGTTTTGCTTTTGCTCCTAATTCTGATTATCGCTCTGTGGCCTGCTCAAAAGGATAATACTCTCATACTCAATCCTGATGATACCAATCAGACAAAAGAAGAGATCCCATTTGAAGAAAATCAGGCTGTGGCTGTCAGTCCTTCAACAAAGAATGCTTTAAGTAATGAAAGGAGTACTCCTCCAAAAGAATCTCCTTTCGGTACACAGAGACAAACTCAGCCTGCAACTCCGTCTGTAAATAGGAATAACAATTCCACGGAGACCAGTGCAAATGACGAAACAGCTGAAAAGTCACTCGTTAATGAAAATGCTAGTGAAAATAGTCCACATGAGATTTTTCTTTTATGTGATGCTTTTAAATCAGAAAATCAGGCAGCCGAACGCAAGGCCAACATCGCCTTTACTACTGGTTTTATTTCTCAAATAGTTTTTGAAGATAATGCCTATCGGGTATTGGTTGGACCTTTCTCTTCACGCAATGAAGCCATCAGAGCCTTTAATAAGATGGATGATGCCGCTTTGGCTGACGAATGTAAAATTAAATAGGAAATTAACACATGACTACTATTGTATCGGTTAGACGCAACGGAGTTGTCGCAGTTGGGGGCGATGGTCAGGTGACCATGGGCCAAAGCAGTATTCTCAAAGCCAACGCACACAAGATAAAAAAAATATTTCATGATAAAGTAATTGTCGGCTTTGCCGGATCAACAGCAGATGCCTTTACACTATTAGATCTTTTTGAAAAAAAATTAGAAGAACACCATGGTATTTTAAGAAAATCCAGTGTTGAACTAGCAAAAATGTGGCGGTCTGATCGTGCATTAAGAAAACTTGAAGCCATCATTATTGCTGTAAATCAGGAAGATTCACTTATGATTACAGGCACAGGTGATGTAGTACAGTTAGATGACGATATACTGGCAACAGGCTCAGGCGGAAACTATGCCTTGGCCGCCGCTCGCGCTCTGTTCTACAACACTGATTTAAGCGCAGAGGAAATCGTAAAAAAATCTTTGGAAATCGCATGTAATATTTGCGTTTTCACCAATGAAAATCATGTCATTGAAACATTAGAGTCCACCAAAAAAACACAGGATTAAATAAAAGTATATGTCCGAACTTACACCACGTGAAATTGTCAGCGAATTAGATAAATATATTATTGGCCAGTCTGATGCAAAAAAAGCAGTGGCTATAGCCCTGCGTAACCGTTGGAGAAGAATGCATTTAAGTCCTGATATCCGAGCTGATATTGTCCCTAAAAATATTCTAATGTCAGGTCCTACCGGTGTAGGCAAAACCGAAATCGCAAGGCGTCTTGCCAAACTTGCAAAAGCACCTTTTGTGAAGGTTGAGGCTACCAAATATACAGAAGTAGGTTACGTTGGAAAAGATGTAGAATCTATCATCCGTGAACTTGCTGACGTTGCCATGAAGATTGTGAAGGAGGATGCATTCAAGCACAATCGAACCAAGGCAGAGGATGCTGCGGAAGAACGTATTTTGGACGTACTTTTACCCACACCAAGTGCTACAGATGAAGAAAAAAGCCACTCCTCCGCACGACAGATGTTTCGAAAGAAATTAAGAGAACATGACCTAGATGAGAAGGAAATAGAAATTGAGATTGCAGATCAGAGTCCTACGGTTAATGTTGTGGGTGGTGTTCCAGGTATGGATGATCTTAATGATCAGTTGCAATCCATTTTCAATTCCATGGGTAACCGTAAGAAAATCACAAAAAAAATGAAGATTAAGGATGCTTTTAAGATCCTTACCGAAGAAGAAGCCTCTAAATTAACGCAAGTCGACGACCTGAAGAGCAAGGCAGTCGAGTTAGCAGAAAATCACGGCGTCGTCTTTATTGATGAGATTGATAAAATATGTCAGGATGGCAACAACGACCGTGGTACAGTCTCCCGTCAAGGTGTGCAGCGTGACCTTCTACCTCTTATTGAAGGCTCTTCTGTTAACACCAAGTATGGTATGATAAAGACCGATCATATCCTCTTTATTGCCTCTGGTGCTTTCCAAATGTCCAAACCATCCGATCTTATTCCTGAACTGCAAGGACGTCTTCCTATTCGTGTGAAATTAGATGACCTCAGTGCTGCTGATTTTGAAAAGATCCTAAAAGAACCTCATAATAGTCTAACCAAACAATATGAAATGTTAATGAGTACAGAAAATGTCACTATTAAATTTGATGATAGTGCCATCAAGAGAATTGCCGAAGACGCGTTCAAAGTCAACGAAAGAACCGAGAATATCGGGGCAAGAAGACTACATACCATTATGGAAAAAATACTTGAGGATATTTCTTTTAGTGCTCCGGACAAATCTGGCTCTACCATTGTCATAGATGACAAATATGTGGATGAACACCTCACCGAACTTATCGAAGATGAGGATATCAGCAGATATATTCTCTAATGAATAAAGACGAATTAAGTCCCAAGGAAAAACTTTTTTTGTCGCAGTTAGATAAACTGTACACTGAAAGTTTGGATCTAACAGAGCAATATGAGGCGCTGTTTTTGCGCCTCCATAAAGCAGAACAGGAAATTGCCGAACTAAAGAGAGAGAAAATAATTCTCCAAGAAGAGAATCAGCATCATCGTGAGATTCTGCAGACGCTCAAAGAACGCATAGGTTCAATCTTAAACAAGCTTGAGTAGAAATTTCAAAGCCTCTGTTATTCACTGTATGGAAGTATTCCTTTTTGTTGCCATTTAACTAGTAATTTCTCTCTGTACCACATCTGAAATGCATTCACAAGATTCTGCCACAGAATATACGTTCCAGGAATAATTGCCACTACTGGATTTAAATAGGTTAGGGAAATATAGATCCCAAAGACCATATTCTTCTGTCCTAAGGCCTGTCCTGCGCTTATTCTTCTGTTATACATCTGACCTATCCCCTTTCCGACAGCAAAATGGACAATAGTTAAAAACAGTCCTTCTAAAGCCATAATGCTAATACTAAGAGATGACTGGCCAGAATCATAGATATTATCAATAGTTTTAGCAGACATCACGATTAAAATACCAGCCCACAGATAAAAACCGAGATCCTTTACGGAAGTAATCAAAAAATGATGCAGTTTTTTAAAAAAACGGCGGACAATAAACGCTAAAAACAATGGACCTATAAGAATAGGAGATACCTTATAAAGAATAGTTAAACACTCATGAAAAAAAGATTGTCCCATAAGTTCCGTTATCAGCGGGAAAAAAAGAGGAATACCAATGGCTGCAGCAAAGTTACTTAAAATAATATAGGTTGTAAGTGCTGACTCATTACCTCCTATTTTACCCGTAATAACAGATGCTGAGGCCGCAGTTGGAGTAATGAAACAGATTAAAGCGCCTTCAAGCCAGAATTTATCCTCAAAGTCAAATAAATATAACAATATGGTGATTATAAATGTTATGAGAAGCTGAAAAGCAAGCAGAATAAAATGCCAGGTACTAGGCAACATCTGTTTAAAATCAATCTTTAAAAAGGCTAAAAATAAAATAATGAAAAGCATTACTGAAACATTGTTCACTACTAAATGACCAATAGGACGCAAAGGCACTGAACAAGAACAGAATTTAAAAAAAAGAAAACAGATGAGCCCAATAAACAGTGCAATGAGCAAAGTGTATGGTCTTAATTTTTTTAATATATGCATCTGCTACTCTTGGTAAAAAGGAAGATGAGCTTTTGCTCTTTTATCATTGTCACGCTCACGAAAGATTATCTGTACAGCATTGAACAGATTCTGCCATAAAAGATAGGAGCCAGGAACAATAGCCACTAAAGGAGAAAGGTACAGCATAGACACCCAGATCCCAAACACAGTGTTTTTCTGTCCTAGGCCCTGACCGGCACTAATTTTCTGTCCATCAATATTTCCAACCATCTGTCCTAAAAAAAATAGAACCAAAGTAAACACCAAGCCAATTAGAAACATAGAAATAAGAGCCAAATAACTGTTATTTAGTTTATAAATACTGTAAAAAATACGTGCAGACTGAATAATAAGAATAAAGATCCACAAAGGAAAACTGATTTTTGAACCAAGAACTGTCAGAAATTGATGGAGTTTTGGCGTAAATCTACGCAAAAGAAAACTTAGCATCAATGGCAATATCAGAATAGGAAATACCATATGCAAGATCATTAGCACATCAGTAATAAAACTTCCTGAGGTAGTATTACAAATAAATGGAAAATAAAGCGGAATAAAAATTGCGGCAACTGAATTACTGATTATTGTGTAAGTAACCTGTGCTGACTCATTACCTCCAAGTTTTCCGGTTATGACTGCAGCAGACGCCGCAGTTGGACTAATAAGGCAGATAATACAGCCTTCAATAAGCAGTCTTACTTGTGATTCAGGATTAAAAAAAACAATATAAGCCACCATACATCCTGTCATCACAATCTGAAACACAGATAGAATCAGATGCCAGCGACGTGGTCTCATCTCCAAAAAGCGGACCTTACAGAAAGAGAAAAAAAGTAGCACAAACAGAAAAAAAGGCAGAGAGTCAACTAGAAATATAGCAACCCCGCGCACAGGTCTGGCAGAGTCAACATACGTAAAGAGAATAAACCCCAAAAAACCAAGCATAATCCCCAAAAATAGACTAGTTTTTCTAAAAAATTTTGCTATATTTTCAAAACTCATAAAACATAATCACCATTTTTAAATTTAGTATTCTCAGCAAACTGCCATGTTAGTATCAATCTTGTTTTATGCTTAAATTACACATAAATATGTGATGCTCCAAAGTTTCATCTTCTTCCAACTGCAAACCAGAGGAATGATTATAACTAATATTCCAAATTGATATGAATTTTACCGTTTTTTCGTAAAAATTGGGCAATATTGCAGATAAACATAGTGACACTGCCACTGTTAATGGATAAAATAACACAGATGGTATTTTGCTTTTATGTAGGTAAATATGCCATCCTTGTATATAAATCAATGAGTTGAACCATAGGTCACATCTTTTTGGTAAATTCACGGTTTTCCGGTTTTTCGGAAGAAACAGCCTCGAAAAGTTTCATTTTATCGTTTTTTCTCCCAATTGCAACCTAAAAACCGCATAAATACGCCAATACTTATCAACCTTATAAATCTTTGTTATAAATAAAAGAATTATAAGATCATGAATGAATATAAATAGATGACGGTTGAAGAAATGGATAATTTTTTTGAAAATCTGAAAAACACCGAAGCAACTTTAGAAGAAATAGCATCTGCTGTCATATCCGATGCCCAAAAAAACGGTGCAGATGAATCCGAAGTGAGTATTGATTCGGGTACAGGTATATCAGTTTCCTGTCGTGACGCTGATGTAGAAAACATTGAGTTCAATAAAGATAAAAGCCTACACATAACTGTATATAAGGACAAACGCTCAGGATCTGCATCAACTAATGATCTCTCTAAAGAATCACTGCATGAGACCGTCCTAAGTGCACTTAATATCGCCACTTTCGCCGATCGTGATGAATTTTCAGGATTATGTGATAAAGAACTTATTTGCAATGAATTCAAAGAATTAGAACTTATATTTGATAACGGTCAAAATACAGATTTAGCCATAAATAAAGCCTTAAGTCTTGACAAAATGATCCTCGAAAAACCGGACAACCGGATCAAAAAATCGGATGGTTCCAGTTTTTCAAATTCATTTGTTACGAGTATTATCGCTAATTCTCATGGATTTTCACATGCCAATTCTCAAAGCATAGTCTCTTGCGCTTTAACACTGTTAGGAGAGGCTGATAATAAAATGCAACGCGGTTTAGGTATGAGTATCAGCAGAACTATTGATAATCTGTACTCTAGTGAAAAAATTTTTAATGAGGCATTAGAACATACATTACAAAAACTAAATGCACGTAAACTCAAAACCGGCACCTATAACGTCATCTTCTCACGAAGCGCCGTACGATCATTATGGGGACATCTCTTTGGAGCCATTTCCGGTGGACAAATCTACCGTAAAAGTTCATTTCTTTTGGACAAACTTGGAAAACAGGTCCTGTCTAAAAATTTTACAGTAATAGAAGATCCGTTTGTCAAAGGTGGTTTTGCCTCGAGGAATTACGACGCAGACACAGTAGCAGTAAACAGAAGCGAAATAGTCAGTGAAGGAATGCTTAACGAATATCTTTTAAGCACCTACTCCGCACGAAAACTACATATGCAAACCAACGGACATGCTAGCGGTACCCATAACGTGTTCATAAAAGATCTTAAAAATAACCTAAGCCTTGATGAATTGTTAAAAAGCGTCGGTGAAGGAGTCGTCATTACTGGACTAATGGGACAAGGAGTAAATATTGTCAATGGCAACTATTCTCGTGGTGCTGAAGGTTATTATTTTAGGAATGGAATATTTGAACACGCTGTAGATGGGATTACTGTAGCAGGGAATCTTGCAGAAATGTTTATGAAGATGGAGGCTATGGCTCAAGATATTGACGAACGCTATTCATTAAGAACCGGTTCTATTCTCATTCCTGACATGTCAATCTCTGGACTTTAGAGCTCCTGACTGTAAAGTCCAAACAAAAACCTAAACTTGCGCAAGTTTGCTTTGCAGGTTTAGGTTATAGTCATCAGCGCCTATCTTTACTGACTGCTCCCTCGGGCAAGCCTGTGGGGTTAACACCGCGATCCATAGCTACTGATACATATAACTCAAAAAGAGTAAATCCACAATCAAAGGTTTACCAAATTTTTCATTTAAAATTGAGGAAATTTTATCTCGGCACTCAATACGAATCTTTTCACGGGCCTCATTCGAGGCAATCTGAGAAAATTCTTTAGAACCTAAAAGAGTCACAACGGCATCCTTGATAAGAGGTTCTACATCAGCAATAATACTAGTATCACGGCTATCCGCCAGCATCAGACTCAGTGTAATTCTAAGATAATGAATCTTCTCACGAGGATTAAGTGTAGCCAAATTTGTCGTGATATCAGGAGTTAACTGATAATAGCCTATTTCAGGCTCGAGGCTTTCAGGTGGAACTTCCTCTTCTTTTGCTCCGTGTCCACTGGCAAACACAGATGTAGAAATTGTCATTGCTAATAAGGCGGTCATTAAGGCCAACAAAAATTTCCTAAACATAATTATTCCTTAATATCATTTACACAACCAGATCCATGAGTCTACTTTTTTATTACAGTCTGACCATTGAGGATTTTGACATCACGTGCACCCAACAGCGGTGTAGCCGCATGATCGAGTTTCTGTACCTTAGGCATATTCACATAAAGTTTATCATTTTCTTTAACATAAAAATATGCATGGCGTATAAAAGTGTCACACATAATGTTAAATAGTATCGGATCAGCAAACTCTGGAGAATTATTAGTTACCTCCACAGGTAATCTTTTCGAGTAATCAAGACACCTATCCACAAATTCTTTAACATTAATGGTTCCGTCATCTGTATTCTTAAGTGCCGTAACTGCAACCAGATACCGCACCAGATTATGATAGATACAGCGTGAAAGCACGTAGAATTCAATATAGCCATCACCAGATACAAAAATCATATCTTCATCTTTCGTGATATAACCTTCCTCAGCAAAATTCGCAATATATGCATCAATAAGATTATCAAGATCTTTTTCATCAACAGGTGAGAATAATTCATGACGCAGGAAATAGAACAACGATCGAGCATGAGACCGTACTTCCTCATGTTTAATATGACCGTTACGTAAAATAATATTGGCCAGAAGAGCCGGCAAAGCAAACAAATGCACAATATTATTTTGAAAATAAGTTAACTGTAGGGTTTGGCCATAGGATGGACGCACGAATTTCATGTCATCACCTACGTCATAAATATGAAATTTCTTTAACTCAATGGCTTGCAGAATTAGACGCATAGGTTCTTCCCTAGGGATCCCTCCACGTCTTCTTGGATCAACTTCAAGCAGTTTAATATAAAGCTCTATACACTTTTTTAACTGACTGATACTCATGGTGTGATCTGGAACATTCATAATAGCCAAAGCACAGAGATTAATACCATTGATAGTTGCTGAATCATTAAGATTCATAATGATGGTGTGAGCCATCTGCTTGACAGTATCGTTAAGCCATTCTGGTCTTGCCCCTCCCTTAGGATCAATATAGTTTTTCCAATCGGGAACATTTTCGTTTAAAAACTTCGGAACAATGACAGGTTCACCGAAATTAACATAGCCACGACCATAATTTCTGAAACGTTTAAAAATTCCTAATAGCGCAATAGCACTCTCTTTTTTCTTGCGTTCTCCGGTTAATTCACGCATATATGAGCCCACTTCTGTAACGTGCTCATAACCAAGATAAGTTGGGACGAAAGCAACCGGTCTGTCATAACCACGCAACTGCGACTGTACCGTCATCGCCACCATACCGGTACGTGGTGGCAACATACGTCCCGATCGAGAACGGCCACCCTCAATAAAGAATTCAGTAGCATAGCCGTTTTCAAAGAGCAGACTCAGATATTCTCTGAAAATTGTAATGTAGAAATCATCCCCCTTCATCTTGCGACGAATAAAATATGAACCACAACGTTTAATAATCGGTCCTACAGGGAAGAAATTAAGATTGTCACCTGAAGCAATCTGTGGCAAAGGAAGTCCTTCATGAAAGAGCACAAACGTCAGAAGGATGTAATCCATATGCGAGCGATGACAAGGAATATAAATTATCTCATGTCCGGTGCGAACTAGGTGTCTTACCCTATCTACACCAGTAATACACTGTCCCTGATAAATTTTTGACCAGATGGTTGATACAATACTATTAAAAAAACGCAGTAGAGAATATCTAGTGTCCGCCACCATAACCTCTAGGATCTGTCGAGCCTCGGCTGCAGACTCAGCCTGAGAGATATTTTTGCTTTGAGCCAAAAGTCTAATCTGTTCAACAACTGCAGAACGATTTAAAATTTCTTCAATGATTTGCGGACGGTTCGGTAAAGGTTTACCCACAACATTTCGCGCTCTTTGTACAAATATAAGTTTAAAGGTACGATTCAAATCTTTAGAAAAACGAGATTTAGCAAAGCGCTCTCGTGATTCAACCAGGTTGAACTTACCGCAGAATATAGTGCAGTTATCCCTACCGGCAAAAATGAGGTTAAAGAATTTTTTTATGGATGGAGTTGCAGCATTGAGGCCATGCAATCCAAGATTTTCAATACCAGGATTTCGTGACCAAAGAACGGTGATAGGGAAAACCTGAATATCCTTACCTGTTTCATCGGCATACTTGTTCCATAAATCAAAAATTCTTTCAATCTTATGATCTTTGGATCCATACTTTGAAAAAAATCCAGGAGAACGCAGATAACAAACACGCGGAATTTTCTTCCCCGACAAAATAAGAGGTGAAAAAGGCGAAGGCAGTTTCAACTTATCCGTCGCTCTTTCAATACTCATAAGATTACCAACGGACGATGACAAAGTTACATAAACTACTTCCTTATCACCATCAAACTGAATATTCTTCAAAGGTTCAAAAGGAATCGTGGAACTATTGGTGATAACGCGAAATGGCCAATACAAAAAAAATCTCAGCACAGTATTTAAAATCATACTCTACCTAAACAGTTCTGCGCTGTTTAGTCTCCATCACTTCTAATTGTTTAAGTACATCTTCATAGCTTAGATTGTAGTTTATATTTAACAAGATAAATCGGTTAGCCGTATGATTTTTGAAATTTTAAATGGTAAAAGCACAATTTTTTGAGTTTAATCAGATAAAAAAGTGCTTACACGTAATGTGTTAGTTTTGATTTTGCCTACTTTATGATAAATATGACGAGTGACATATCGACCAAAGTCATAATCAGCGATTCTTGTCATTTTCATCGTCTTTATGAAGATAAATATGCTGCGTCATGTAGTTCACCACTAAAATGCCAGATCCCGCATCCTTTAATCCTGCAAAAAAGAAATGATTAAGATAGTGTACGTAACCATGCTGTTTAACATACCCGAAAGATAATCTTTTGATTTCTGATCTGAATAGAGGCAGAGGCTTTGTGCAAGGCGCTCCTAAGAACGAAAAATTACCTGAAAAATTTGCCACTCAAGATGAAAAATTTTGAAAAGTGTAACAGTGTTGTCAGCTGCAGGCGATAGACAAAAATACTTTTTAAAATACAGCGTATTTTTCTCGTGTCACTTACTTCCTGATTAATTCATATTGTTCAATAGAATTAAGGTACAATATCACCTAAAGGATTAGAAAATGGATAAAATTACAGGATTAGAAAAATATAAACGGCTAGTGTTATTAGCCGGATTGGCCTCTGTTGGTACTGCCATCATATTTGTTGTCGTTAAATTTGGTGTATGGATGGTGTCTGGATCTTCAGTAATCTTCGCTTCACTGACCGATTCGATTTTTGACTGTCTAGCATCACTCGTAAATCTGCTAGCCTTAAAATTTTCTTTAACACCTCCAGATAATGAACATCGTTTCGGTCATTACAAAACCCAAGCTCTGGCCTCGTTGGCACAGTCAGCCTTCATAGGAGGCTCAGCCTCAATACTTATTTCCGAAGGATTGTACAAGTTTTTTTCCCCCCAACCTTTAAAGAGTATTGATTTGGCTATCTATGTCAGTGTCTTCTCCACCCTGTTTACGGTACTTTTAATACTCTTTCAGGGCTACGTCTACAGACTTACAAAATCAGAAGCAATTTCCGCTGATCGCCTGCATTATACTGCAGATGTGATGCTTAATATTAGTGTCATTATATCGTTGTATCTAAGTTATATGGGGTATTTATGGGCAGATGGTTTATTTGCTGCCCTTATCGGTTTATTCATTTTAAAAGGCGCCTATGACATTGGAATGAACGCAGTACAGATACTCCTTGACCACTCGCTTGACAGTAAAGATATCTCTAAAATCATCACCATTATTGTCAACGAGCCAGGGATCACTTCCCTTCATGATCTGAAAACCCACCATGCAGGACCAATGGTATTCATCCAAGGACATATTGTTATGGATGGCAGGCTTGATCTTGTAACCTGCCACAACATTATCAACAATGTGGAGCACAATCTCAGAGAAGTATTTGTCAATGCTGAGATTATTTTGCATATGGAACCTGACGAGAAGAAAACCTATGATGAGGTGGAATTCAAAGATACCTCCTTTCCTGGAGGCAATGCATGACACAATAGGAAAAACCGCCTATAATGGCTTATCTTGAAACAAATTCTGTCAAACTGACAGTATTCTGCCGACAACTACAGTGCTTACGGACATTTAATGCAAGACACAAACTATAACCAAAAGGAAATAGATACCTTCTTCTGTACGATTAAAGAACATGCAATCTCAATCTGTGAGAAGGAAAAAACACTAGCTCCTTTTTTGCGAAGAATCATTCTTGAATCCAAGGGGTTTGATGAATCTCTCTCGAGGCTTATAGCCTCTAAAATAGCAACAGAAGAGGTTAGTGCCTACTCTTTATATGAAGTATGTATGGAAGCATATAATGACGCAAAATACCTGCTTAATTATGCCATATGCGATATCAACGCTGTCTTGACTCGTGATCCTGCATCTACTTCTTCTTTAAGTATTTTGCTGTTTTTAAAAGGACCTCATGTACTCGAAACCTACCGTATATCCCACTGGTTATGGCAAAACCAAAGGTTTCACCTTTCCTATTTTTTACAGAGTCGACTCTCGGAGGTTTATGCAGTAGACATTCATCCTGCCGCAGTCATTGGGAAAGGTCTTATGCTTGACCATGCCACCAATATCGTTATCGGTGAAACTGCAGTGATTGAGGATACCGTATCATTACTGCATGGCGTTACCTTGGGCGGAACCGGAAAAGAGCAAGGAAACAGACATCCAAAAATCGGCCGAGGAGTAATGATTGGCGCTGGAGCAAAAATACTCGGTAATATAAGAATCGGAGAAGGTGCCGTTGTAGGTGCCGGTTCTGTAGTACTAAAGGATGTTCCGCCTCATACTACAGTAGTAGGAGTACCAGCAAGGGTCATTGGTAAACCTAAAATTGATATGCCATCGCTTACCATGGATCAGACTTTTAACGGATGTAATTCAGACAAGATTGGGACTCCTTGTCCGGCTATTGCATCTCAAACCATCTGAGGACAAATAATGAGAATTTGTGACTTACTAGATCCCAATTGTATAAATATCAATGCTACAGTTGCTAATAAAGAACAAGCCATCAATGAGCTAGTAGAGCTTGTAAACAAAAGTGGCTGTTTAAGCGATAAAGAATTATACAAAAATGATGTATTTCTACGTGAAGAACAGGTCTCAACTGGTTTAGGTGAAGGCGTAGCCGTCCCACACGCAAAAAGCGCTGGCGTAAAAAACCCGGGACTTGCCGCCATGATCGTAAAAGATGGCATTGATTTTGACAGTCTAGATGGCAAACCAACCAATCTTTTTTTTATGATTGCCTCTCCTGAAGATGCCTCAAATGAACATCTTGATGTTCTCGCCAGACTCTCAACTCTGCTGATTTCAGAAGAATTTAGAAAAAATCTTTTAAGCAGCACTTCAGTTGGAAATTTTCTAAAAGTCATCAATGATGCTGATGAAACTGAAATAAGTAGGCATCCAGAGCAAAAATCAGTAGTCAAGGATAAACCTCAACAGATACAAGACGAGAATAACAGTGGTTACTACGATGTGGTAGCTGTTACCGCCTGCCCTGCGGGATTATCGCATACCTACATGGCTGCTGAGGCTCTAGAAAAAGCCGCCCAAAAACTAGGTATTCGTATAAAAATAGAAACCGATGGTGCCGCTGGCAACCGAAACAGCCTTTTACCTGAGGAAATATCTAAAGCCAAGGGAGTAATTGTAGCTGCGGATAGAATTGTGGAAATGGAGAGATTTTTAGGTAAACCGCTTATCCGTGTAGGAGTTATAGAAGGTATCAAAGACCCTGAAAAACTTATCAAATCCGCTCTCGATCCTAAATGCGCAAAATACCAAAAAGGGTTTCGTGGAACCACCTCACTTGCCATGAAAATGTATCGACATCTGATGAGTGGTCTCACTTATATCATGCCGATTGCTGCGGCCTCAGGAATTCTTTCTGCAACCGCAAAACTTGATTTTATCCACGGAACGCAGTTGGAATTCTATTTTGACCGGATAGGTTACAGTATTGGAACCTTGCTCTTCCCTATCCTAAGTGCCTTCATAGCTTTTTCTATAAAAGGACGCACTGCATTGGTTGCGGGATTTACCGGTGGAGTTATGGCAGATTTGGGATATTCAGGAGTTATAGGTGCCGTCATAAACGGTTTTATCGCAGGAGTCGTGGCACTGCTCACTTCACTTTTCTCTAGCCGCTTTTTGAAAGGGCATGATGCAGTGGTTGCACTTCTCATTTATCCTCTGGTGGGGTGTCTGGGAACTGCCACCGTGGCATTATTCTTTACTAATATTCCTGCCAATCTGCTTGATGAATATATCAATATGTTTATTACTTCAGCCCCAACACCAGTGTTAGCCATGCTAGGAGCGATACTCGCTGGAATGATGGCCTGTGATTTAGGTGGTCCTATCAATAAGATCGCTTATGCTATTGGAGTACTGCTTTTGGCTGATTGTTTGCCGGACATCGGTGCGGGAAGCATGATTATGGCTGCAATTATGGCAGGAGGAATGGTTCCGCCGTTAGCGGCAGGACTTGCGGGGATACTCATTCCTCAAGCCTTCAGCGAAGAACTTAGAAAGGAGAGATTTAAGTCATTTAGTAAGGGGTTAGTATTTGTCACTGAAGGAGTTATGCCCTACATGAGTATCAATGAGGGGATGATGCGACTAGCATGTGTATCCTGTTCCGCCATTACCGGTGCCTTATCAATGTATTTTGGCTGTCACGTCTGTGCCCCTCATGGTGGGATTTTTATAATATTTTTATCTGGTGAGGCTCTTTCCTACCTGTTATCCATACTAACAGGAACATTATGCGGAATGTTTTTTATTTCCATAGTTCACCTTTCAAATCAAAAGCTCCACAAAGTGATAGCCTAAACTTCCGCAAATTATTTAGGTTTGTGTTCCGCCAACTGTGATTTCATCAACTTTCACCGTTGGCTGACCTAATCCTACAGCAGCCCCCTGTCCCCCTTTTCCACACATTCCTATACCATGATCAAATTCTAGATTATTACCAACCATTGATACTTTCTGCATTGTAACTGGGCCGTTGCCGATCAAAGTTGCACCTTTAATTGGAGCAGTTATTTTACCTTTTTCAATTAAATAGGCCTCTGAAGTTGTAAATACAAACTCTCCTGAGGTAATATCAACTTGCCCACCCTTGAAATTAGCAGCATAGATCCCTTTATCTATGGAGGAAATGATCTCTTCTTTGTCATATATTCCAGGCTCAAGGTATGTATTTGTCATTCTTGGCATTGGAAGATAATTATAATTCTGTCTTCTACCATTACCCGTTGGCTTCATTTTCATGAGCATAGCGCTCTGCCTGTCATGCATATAACCTTTGAGGATGCCTTTTTCAATAAGCACATTGTGTCCAGTGTCTGTTCCCTCATCATCAAAGGAGAGTGATCCGCGACGGTCCTTTATAGTACCATCATCAACAATGGTACAGAATTCAGAAGCGACTTTCTGGCCTATTTTTCCTGAATAAGCAGAAGATCCTACTCGGTTGAAATCTCCTTCAAGACCGTGTCCAACTGCCTCATGTATAAGTACTGCCGGCCATCCTGCCCCTAAAACCACAGGCATACTACCGGCTGGAGCCCGCTGAGCCAACATATTGACCTGCGCAACTCTGACAGCCTCATGACATAAAGCATCAAGATCATTATCTGCTACAAGACTGTTAAGCAAGGTTGCTCCACCTGCTGCGGCAAATCCCTCCTCACGTCGACCATTTTCCTCCATTACCACCGTGACAGTAAGATTACACATAGGTTTAATATCATATCTGGCAGGACCATCTGTCGGGAAAACCAGCACTGTAGAATGAGAGCAGTGTAATGAGGCAAAGACCTGAACAATTCTATTATCTATAGATCTTGTTTTCTTATCTAACTTTTCTAGGATTTGTGCTTTTTCATCACGAGTCATAGAGAAAATCGGATCATCATCAACATACAGAGGAACAGTAGGTTTAACCTTATGACTGATATGCACACTCTCACTGTTATAGCCACTGCTGATACAGTTTGCGGTATTACAGGCTTCATATAGAGACTTATTGTCAAGGACGTCTGAATAGGCAAAACCTGTTTTAGCCCCCAACACCGCTCTAATACCGACACCCTGATCAATTCCAAAAGAACCACCTTTTACAATACTCTCTTCAAGATAAAATCCTTCGGCTACATTTCTTTCAAAGAAAATATCTCCAAAATCTATCTTCTTTTTTGTAAGTATACCTAGAGATTTAACTACTGATTCCGTGGTTATATCACTGTTGGCCCACAAAATACCTGCTGTTTTCTCGTATGAATTCATGTTTACTAGCCTTCCTACTTGTTGCGGACTTAAGTTTAGAGTTAGAAAAGATTGAAAAAAACTACACCGTAAAATACATATCTTTATGATTATAATATAATCGAATCCGACTAAACACTGCTATCTTATCTTAATTTAACAAATAAATACTGAAGACATCACGGTTTACTGGGTAATAGAAAATTTATTAGTCAGAAAGACAGCAATTTAGACAGGATACTTTAAACTTTAGCCTGACGCTAGTAGCACTACAGTAACCAGTACTATCCTCTATCCTCTTCATTACAAGATCTCCCAAATAACTATGACAATCCATCATTAGGATTTTGATTTATTGTTGTAGCACCTACCAAACTAAAGAATAGAAGATACAAATAATTTATAAAGTTAGACTTGGATGAGGGGTAAAACCGAAAGTGCACAGGTGTTGCATAACTTCGCTTATAGGAAGTCCGATCACCGAACTAACTGAGCCTTCCACACTTTTAATGAAAATAGCGCCTAGTCCCTGCAGCGCGTAAGAACCTGCCTTATCTGCACCTTCATTACTTTTTACATATTCAAAGATAACATTCTCATCTAAAGTACAGAAGGTAACATTACTTGTCGTAAGAAAATTTACGCATTTATTACTACTTTTGATAGTAGTACCAGTGTAAACCTGATGCGTCCTCCCCGAAAGTGATTTAAGCATAGACACTGATTCTTCATCACTCCGAGGCTTTCCGAGAATTTTATTATCTAGCGCCACAACTGTATCCGCTGCTATAATGACGCACTCCTGATTATCTTCAAAAACAGTCTGCGCTTTGTTTTTTGAAAGTCTTAAAACCAGATCTTGAGGAAGTTCATGAGGTAGTCTCAACTCATCTATGTTTGGAACCTTAACAATAAAATCAATTCCAAGATATCTTAAAAGACGTTGTCGCCTAGGTGATTCTGAGGCCAAAATAAGTGTTGACATAAATAGATCAGTCAGCCTTTTCTTTATCGTAAATTTCAATAGAAAAAGTTGAACATAATATGGCACATATTATATATATAAACGGCCAGAATAATGCTGTAGAAACCGCAGGGATAAGAAACTGCATCTCAAAATACGCCTGACCAATAATATGTTCAATCCAATAACCTAAAATACATACCAAAAAATTTACAATCCCGACGATAATCATCTGCTGAAACATGACATACTTATGAAAATTTTTAAACTGTGTCGTAATCAGATAAATCTGAGACGAAATTATAAGAGCATTTATTCCAAGAGGAGCTCCTGTAGTTAAATCCAGCAGAAGCCCGACAACCCACGAAATTTCAAGAGTATAAGTAAACTTACTCGACTGGACTGCAAAAAATAAAATAAAGAGCATTAAAAAGTCTGGTCGATTCTGAGAAACAATCTCTGGCAACTGTACTATCTGCAAGATCATTCCAATCATTAGAAGCGGGACCAGCAAAAGCAGAAATGAATTCTTATTTTCCTTGCTACTGATCATGTTTTACCTCGTTAGAAGTTTCTTCTATTTTTTCCGCTTCATTCTTGTTATTAGCACCTTTTACAGACAGTTTGTCGATAAGATCCCTAACTCGCTGTTGATTTAAAATAATCTTATTATCGGTAATATTTTTAGCCTTCTGTGCATAATCAATATCCTTACTATCCTGAGTGTTGGTGCTGAACATCAGAACATAACGCATCTTATCAATTTCAACCAATGGAGATGCAGTTATAGCGGCAAATGGTTGAGAATCAGAAACACCGACAGAGGTAACAATGGCAACAGGATATCCTCGCGGATAAACTCCCCCAATACCTGATGTCAAAAGCAGATCTCCTTCCCTAACATCAGCAGAACGGGGAACATTATTGAAAAAAATCTGATTATGTGAACCAGAACCGCTACAAATACCCCGCACCGATGAGCGCGAATCAATTATTGGGATCTGACAGTTAGGATCTGTTAAAAGCAATACTCTTGAATAAGAGTAGTTGGCCTCAATGACCTGACCTACAAGCCCCATATCGGTAATCACCGGCATACCCTCATACACTTCAGCACTTGTTCCCTGATTAACTATCACACGACTTAAATAAGGATCAGGATCAACATCAATGACTTCAGCAAAAAGTCTTTTAGTATTATGACGTGCAGGAGAATTTAGAAGTTTTCTTAATGCCTCATTCTCATACTCAAGATCTTTTAATCTTAAAATATCAGCACGCTGCAAAAAATTCTCTGTAGACAGTTTTTCATTTTCTTTTATAAGGTCAGAATGACTTTTAAACTGTGAAGACACAATCTTACTTACAGAATGAGGTGAATCAGCAAAAACGAGAACAGGATACAGGGCTGATTCTACATAATAACGAAAATCAGCAAGAACTTTTGAACGGACATCCAAGGCCATCACAGAAAGCGCCAAAAAAACAATGATGGCGAACCTTAAATGTACTAAATAATTATCTTGATCAGTTACTTTCAAGTCTATATCCACAAGCTAGAAATCCCCATAAATTATGGGGATTTATATTCAGAAAAAAACAGCACTAATCAAAAATCTCATTATCCTGAGTATCATACATCTCGAGTGCTTTACCGCCACCACGAGCCACACAGGTCAGAGGGTCCTCAGCAATCGTAACTGGGATACCTGTTTCCTCACGGAGAAGCTTATCAAGATTGTGCAACAGGGCACCACCGCCCGACAGCATCATGCCGTTTTGAGCAATATCAGCAGCAAGTTCTGGTGGAGATTTTTCAAGGGCAGTTCTAACAGCCGAAACAATACCCTTTATAGGATCAGACAAAGCCTCAAGAATCTCGTTAGAATTTAAAGTGAAAGAACGAGGAACACCTTCAACAACAGATCTACCTCTAACTTCTAACTCATGCATCTCCTGTTCAGCATAAGCAGAACCAATCTCAATCTTAACCATTTCAGCGGTGGATTCACCAATTTCATAACGTTTAGTATTACGTACGTAATCAATAATAGCCTGATCAAATCTGTTACCACCGATCCGAACAGAACTTGAGTAGACGATACCATTTAAGGAAATAATTGCAACTTCAGTAGTTCCACCACCAATATCCACAATCATTGATCCTTTAGCCTCAGATACTGGCATACCGGCACCAATTGCTGCAGCCATTGGCTCGGTAATCAAAAACACCTCAGAAGCACCGGCGCCTTCTACTGACTCTCTAATCGCTCTGCGCTCCACCTGAGTTGCTCCGCAAGGTACACAGACTAGCACTCTAGGACTTGGTTTAAATGGCATGAAGTGAGAGCCCTGCAATACTTTGGAAATAAAATATTGCAACATTTTTTCCGTATACTGAAAGTCCGCAATCACACCATCCTTCATAGGTCTTATAACTTCAAGATTGTCAGGACTACGACCTAACATAGTCTTAGCAGACTTACCAACCGCATCAACCTTTCTCTGTGCGCCACTATTTCTATCTAGACGTACAGCCACAACAGATGGCTCGTTTAAAACGATACCTTTATTCTTTACATACACTAATGTATTTGCAGTTCCGAGATCTATTGAGAGATCATTTGAGAACATGCTACGCAATTTTTTAAACATTTACTAGGGTCCAACGCCGAAGTTTACAAGTTCACAATAATATTCGACTGCACAATTGACAGTTATGTTGAAGTATAACACAGCACAGCACTATTTTGCAGAGTTTTTTAGTATCAACGGTTTCTGTGTATCCCATATCTAAGTGCATTAAAAAGGCAGATCATCCTCTACGTTATTACCGTCATTGCCATTCACGGTAATAGTCTCTGTCTCATAAATATTTTCATAATTAGGTGCAGCAGGCTGTTTTATACCCTGACTTTGAGTGTTCCCATAAACACTTTCCTGTGACTGAGGCATGATTTTTGTGTGTATATTTGAGGTTTCCTGTATTTCAACATTTTTAGCCGAACCTAACATCTGCATTTCATCTGCTACGATTTCTGTTACGTTTCGTTTTATATTCTGTTTATCTGTATAGGAACGAGTACGTAACTTTCCTTCAATGTAGATCTGAGAACCTTTATGTAACCACTGTTTGGCAATTTCAGCTAACTTTCCCCACATCACAACTCTATGCCACTCGGCAAGTTCTGTTGTTAGTCCGGTATCAATATTACGCCGCATTTCATTGGTTACCATTGAAATATTAACCACTGCCGTACCGGAATTAGTAGTTCTGAATGAAGGCTCATCTCCTAAATTGCCGATAAGAATAACTTTGTTTACACCACGTGCCATATATTAAATTCCTTATTGAAATGATATAAATTACCATTCAAGTTTACTTCATAATTCTAATGACAAACCAAAAGTATTCAAAATACTTACCCAAAAAACGATAAATCCTTTTTAACTATTTGATATTTAAGAATTAAAAAAATAAAAGAAATATCGCAAATGTTTTGGTAAGAAACTAATTTTAATTTATTAGATGTGATGGTAACGTTTTTGATATTTTACACGTTTAAAAGATACTTTATTATGAGTGTAGGACTAATACCTATTAGAGTGTTGTCACATTTTTACAAATATCCAATTAGAAAAATATCTATTCGAAATAAAAAATATTTTTCTTTAAGACAACACAAATCTCAGTCATCCTTTAAGAAAACTGATCCTGTATTTAGTCCGTCTTATTTTAAATTATCTTGGCTGTTTCTTTCGTATCTTTCTTTTATAAATTTAGCTAACGCTATATTTTCTATATCTTTTTCAAATTCTTTTATAATCTGGTTGTTTTCTTCTGGTATGTACGTTGCACCCTTAACTAGACCACAGCGAATCAAAGCAGGATCTTCAAGAATGTAACTGTCGTCCTTGGTTGCAAATGCCGTAAGCATATTAACTTCAGTTGACATATTCCTGCAACATACTGAACGGATCTGCTCTAATGAAACATGATGACTGCTATCAATGTCTGGTAATACCTTCTGTGTATATGAAACTATATTCTTAGCAAATTTCGTCAATATTGCATTTGTTTTTGCGTATTGTTTGTTACGTAGCGGAATTCTATCTTGATCAAAAACAAGATCTAAATACCAGTGGTCAACTTCAACATCCCAACGGTTAAGCACCAAATTCAGCATTTTTTTAGCAAAATCAAGATCATCAGGATCAATCTCTTTTGATGAAATGTAATCTCTTACAGAAACACTTGGCTCCTTTTCTACTAACTTATTGCGTACAACTCTTGTTGTGGTTATCACCCTTACAATCGTGTTTAATGATGACCATTGTTTGAGTACACTCTTTTCCACACCTAGTTCTGCTGGCATCAGATAAATGGTTCTTTGAATGTCTTTTCCTGCTTGTCTATAAGTTTTTGTCTCATAACTTAGCAATTCATCGGCATATTCTGGATTTTGACTAAGCATATCAAACTTTTCAAAGGCATAATCAATGTCTTCACTTAACTTCTCTTCGCACCTTTTACCAAAATTTGTACAATGTCCTTTTTTTTGACATGATATATTACTTACAATACAAATTCTTGAGGAACAAAATTTCCTTTTTAAACTTTTTAAACTTTTTAATATATTATTTCAAAAATCATTATTTGACCAATAAAAGAATGGAAAATATCACTGTTCGTGGTGCCAGAACCCACAACTTAAAAAATTTAAACATTACTATTCCAAGAAATAAACTATGCGTTATAACCGGAAGATCAGGATCGGGGAAATCATCACTGGCTTTTGATACGCTTTATGCAGAAGGACAGAGACGTTATGTTGAGTCCCTTTCTGCATATGCTAGACAGTTTCTTTCACTCATGGATAAACCCGATGTAGATTCTATTGAGGGGTTATCTCCAGCAATTTCCATTGAACAGAAATCTACCTCACATAATCCGCGCTCAACCGTAGGAACCATTACGGAAATTCACGACTATCTGCGTCTTATTTGGGCACGCATAGGTGAGGCCAGATGTCCAGAACATGGCACAGTTCTAAAGGCACAAACTGTCAAACAGATGGTCGACAGTGTACTTGATATTCCAGAAGGCACCAAGATAATGATCCTTTCTCCAGTAGTACGTGGACGTAAAGGTGAATACAAGCAGCTTTTTGCTGACTTACTTAAAGATGGTTTCATCAGAGCCAGAATTGATAACGAAATTTTTGATCTATCAGAACCACCAGAGCTGGCGCTACGTGAAAAACACACTATAGAAATTATTATTGACAGAATTAGGGTTCGTTCAGACTTAAGACAGCGTCTAGCAGATTCCTTTGAGACCGCACTCAAGTATTCAGACGGTATCGCTATCGTCGCCCCCATGGATGAACATGCTCCAAAAGAAGAAATTCTCTTTTCTTCAAAATTTTCATGTCCTATCTGTGGTTACTCGATTCCCGAGTTAGAACCACGTGATTTTTCCTTTAATAATCCTCACGGGTACTGTCCAAAGTGTGAAGGACTTGGCAGTATGATGATTCTTGATATCGACAAAATTGTCCCTGACAAAACCAAATCTATTTTTTCAGGAGCAATTCTAGGATGGGATCGACGTAACTCCTACTATTTTGACATGCTAAAAAGTGTTGCAGAATATTTCGACATCGATTTGATGAAGCCGTTTAGTGAACTTAATGAAAAAGAAGTCAATATCATTATGTATGGAACTGGGAAAAAGGCCATTCCTATTACAATAGTATACGGAGGAGGAAATAAATCACAGCAGAGTCTTGAACCTTTTGAAGGAGTCATTCCCAATTATGAAAGACGATCTCGGGAAACTGAATCTGAGTATGTAAGGGATTATATTTCAAAACTCATGAGACCACTGCCTTGTCCTGAATGTCATGGCGAGCGTTTAAAGCTCGAATACCGTAATGTTTTTGTCAATGATAAAACATTGCCTCAGATAAGCAACTACTCAATTTTTGAGTGTTACGACTTCTTTGATAAACTCATACTTAGTGAACAAGAAAAAAATATTGTCGCAAGGGTATTAAAAGAGGTAAAAGCACGACTTGGCTTTCTAATCAACGTCGGTTTAGGTTATCTTAATCTTTCGCGCTCAGCTGAAACTTTGTCAGGGGGTGAGGCACAGCGTATACGTCTTGCCAGTCAGATTGGCGCAGGTCTAACAGGTGTCATGTATGTTCTCGATGAACCTAGTATCGGTCTGCATCAGCGTGATAACTCAAAACTGCTAGGTGCCCTTAAAAACCTAAGGGATATAGGAAATACAGTGATTGTCGTAGAGCATGACGAAGATACCATGCGTTGCGCTGACTATATTATAGATATCGGTCCTGGAGCAGGAGTAAACGGTGGTAACGTTGTAGCCCAAGGTACAGTAGAAGATATCGAAAAAGAAGTTAAATCCCTGACTGGGAAATATCTCTCAGGAAAGAAGCGCATTGAAATTCCGAAAAAAAGAATCAAAGCCAAAAAAAACAAATGTCTGACAATTGAAGGGTGTTGTGGCAATAATCTTAAAAACATTACTGTATCCTTCCCTGTCGGTTGTTTCATTGTGGTAAGTGGTGTATCTGGATCTGGAAAATCCACTCTTGTCAATGATACTTTGGTCAGAATTGCAGAGCGTGAACTTAATAAGGTCACAGCCAACGACGAACCTGCTCCTTATAAAAAAATCACCGGTCTAGATAATTTTGACAAAATTATCTGCATTGATCAAAGTCCAATTGGTAGAACTCCAAGATCTAATCCTGCAACATACGTCGGACTCTTTTCTGATATTCGCGACCTGTTTTCCAAAACACCAGAAGCAAGAGCCCGCGGTTACACCTCAGGTCGCTTCTCGTTTAACGTCAAGGGCGGTCGCTGCGAAGCCTGTCAGGGTGACGGTACAATTCGTGTTTCCATGAATTTTATGCCTGATGTTTATGTAAAATGCGAGGAATGTCAGGGTAAAAGATATAATCGTGAAACTTTAGAGGTCACCTACAAAGGTAAAAGCATTGCAGACGTGCTTAATATGAATGTGGAAGAGGCACTACAATTTTTTGAAGCTGTCCCTAGTATCGCAAATAAACTACATACACTCATGGAGGTGGGACTTTCTTATATCAACCTCGGACAGGCTGCCACCACATTTTCAGGCGGTGAAGCACAACGTATAAAACTCTCAAAAGAATTATCCAAACGTTCAACCGGTAAAACACTGTATGTACTAGATGAGCCAACCACTGGTCTGCATTTTGAGGATGTTAGACTGTTACTTGAGGTGCTGATGAAATTGCGTGATCAAGGAAATACTATTATCGTCATTGAACATAATCTTGATGTGATAAAATCAGCTGACTATCTTATTGATTTAGGTCCAGAAGGTGGTAATCACGGAGGTCAGATTATCACGAGCGGAACACCTGAAGAAGTCAGCAAATGTAAAGAATCTTTTACTGGTCAATTTTTACTTCCTATTATCAAAAGAGGCTACTGATGGAGAAACTTACAACCAAGGAATATGAGGCTATATTACAGTTAAATTCTGAATATCGTCAGGCCATGTTTATGAGAGTCTGTGCAGAAGCCAAAGGTCTCTATCTGCTAGTGGATGACGAAGGTCCATTGATTTTAGAAGACACCGAGGAAGATGATGACAACAATATCTACAGTATTATTCCAGTGTGGTGTTATGAGGAATTAGCAAGGAACTATGCTCAAATCAATGGCCACGAGAAAATGCATTCACAGTTCGTAACCAAAGACGCATGGAATGAAAAATGGCTACCAATGCTTAAATCACAACCTAACGTTCTAATAGGTTTTATGCCGGTAAAAGATAAAGATTTTGCCGTAGAAGATCCATTTGCAATCTAAAATAAACACCGATAGGACAATAGAAAGGTCACTTTAAAAGTTCATCAGGAAGTTCAACATTAGCTCGTGCAATCTCCTGTTTTAAAAACTTATAGAGATGCTGTGAGTGCGGTTTTTCCTTCTGTACCATATCTGCAACACTCTGCTCTTCTTTGGCTTTTTTTACTAAAATCCGCAATTTATTTCTGTCAATATCCAAAATCAGAGAACATAGTGCATTCAGAACCGAAATATCTCCCTGAATCAGTTTTTCTCTTAATCTTTCAAGACGTAAAACCTTAGGATCCGTCTTAGATGAAGAACCTAGAGCGGCAAATTGTTCTTCCAGGTTATCATCAGGATAAGAGCGCTGCAACTTAGCCACGTATTGTAGCTGCCTGCGCCGCTCATCAGAATTAGCCTTTAATTTACGTGCAACCAGTATTGCAGCCTTGACATCATCCTTTAAAATAATCTTATTGAAACTCTGCTCACCTAAATTTGCAATTTTTTCAATCAGCTTTCTTAAAGCCTGTGCTTCTCTTTTATGAGCACTACGACTGTCATTTTCGGCACTTTTATCAAAACCTTCAAAATACTGCTGTTCTACCATAAATTATTACTCAATCTGAAATAGCACACTCACACGATAAGTATCGATAAGATTAATTACTTGCTGCGGAGTATTTAGTAAACGCAGTTTCTTCTGAGGAAGTGTCTTAGACCACTGCACCAAAAAAGCCACACCGGCCGCATCAATCTTTTTTATTGTCTGCGTATCAATGCTATCTTTTGTGAATATTTCATCCTTACATTTCCACATCTGCGGCACGGTATTGAAAGTAAATTCAGTTGGTAACTCCATATACACACTCTTAACAGACTAATGCTTGTCTATTTTTTTGTTGATTCCTTTAATTTAGCAATTGCAGCATCAACACCTTGGGATTTAATAATTGGAGATAATTCAGAAATCTTGGCATCTAGCATCGAGATTTTTTCGCCAACGATGTCAAAGGCTTTCCATTCGCCAGTTTTAGAGTTCTTTCTAAGTTTTAAAACAAGTTCCAAATCCTGTTTACCGGACTCACGAATCAACAATTTAACAGCAGCCATGGTCTCATTCGAGGCGACTGTTTTTTCCTCTGCTGGGACAATTACCTGATTGGTGTATTTTGAAAGAACGCTTACAAAACTGTCTTTCATGTAATCAGAGAAAGCATCAGTGAATTTCTGTCTATCCTCCTCTGAAAGACTCTTTAGGGAAGGACCCATTACCTTGTATGCGGCATATTTGATATCGATGTATGGAAAGAGATATTTATCAATAATACCAGCTGCTACATTTGCATCGCCAATATGATCTTTATTGGCTTTGAGCTCAGCTATCGTGCTACTTGCAACCTGATTGGCCAGCTGATAAGGATTACTTTTGTCAAAATCAGCAAAAACCACAGCACTTGCAAAAATCAAAATCAAAGATAAAAACAGTGCGTAAATCTTTTTCATATTAACCCCTTCTTTACACAAAACAACATACTAAAACTAGTCTTTTTTTGATTCTTCACCAGTCTTAGCACTTGAATTAAATACAAATTTTGAGATCAAATCTTCTAATATTACAGCCGAACCGGTGTCAACAATGTAATCTCCATCCTTAAGATATGTTGTCCCCATTTCTTCATCATAAAAACCAGGAGTTATTGCAATATACTGTTCACCGATAAGTCCAGATGTCTGAATACTAGCCTTAGATTCATTGGAAATTTTATCAAACTCCTTGCTGATACCTATGGCAACAATCGGTGTCATAGTCTCTGGTTCAAGGCTAATCCCAGATACTCTTCCTATGTTAACACCGCCAATACGCACCGGTGCCCTCAGTCTTAAGGAACCGATATCAGAAAATTTGGCATATACAGTATAAGTCTCAGTCTTAGAATTAAACACTAATCCCGCCACCTGCAGTGCCAAAATTACTGCGGCAACTATGCCCATAAGCATAAAACATCCAACTAAAATCTCGGTTTTTAAATACTTCATTTTTTCTTCCTGTTAAAACATTAAGGCTGTGAGGATAAAATCCATACCCAAAACAGCCAACGAAGACTGAACGACAGTGGCAGTTGTTGCTCTACTTATTCCCTCAGAAGTTGGACGACAATCATAACCATTAAACAGAGCTATCCATGTACAGATAAATCCAAAAGAAACTGCTTTAATCAGCATCGGAATAAGATCATCCCAAACATCAACACTTGCCTGCATACCTGACCAGTAAATACCATCATCAAGACCAAGCCAATCTACACCTACAAGTTTACCGCCATAAATACCAATAAGGCAGAACAGCAACGACAAAATAGGCATGCTGATTAATCCTGCCCAGAATCTTGGAGCAATTACTCTTTTAAGTGGATCAACAGCCATCATTTCCATGGCAGACAACTGTTCGGATGCCTTTAACTGACCTATTTCCGCAGTCAGTGCCGATCCTGCACGTCCTGCATATAAAAGAGCCGATACTACTGGACCTAATTCACGGATAATTGCAAGAGAAACCAAAGTACCTAAAGAACCTGTAGCCATAAAATTCTTCAAGATATTAAAACCTTGCAATCCCAGAACCATACCAATGAAAAGACCAGAAACCAAAATAATGATGATTGACTGTACACCAATAAAGTAGATTTGGTTTACTAACAGAGGAAATGCCTTTTTTAAATTAGGTACACCAAATATGGAATTGAAAAAGATAATGGTAGACCGTCCCAACGAAGTAATTTTTCTTAGAGCATAGCGCCCTAGCATTCCAATAAAATCGGTCATTACAAATCCTCAATATAATTTTGGGAACCCTTTATTGTATAAGCATAAGGGCCATCAAAATCACCTTCTATAAACTGTTTTACTCTAGGGTCGGAACTTTGCGTGATTTCAAGAGGAGTGCCCTGCCCAAGAACATTGCCATCAGCAAGAATATACACATAATCGGCAATTTCCAGTATTTCCTTAACATCGTGGGTCACTACAACTGAAGTCTTACCTAAAGACTTGTTGATATCAGCAATTAGCTTAACAAGAACACCTTTCGTAATAGGATCCTGTCCTACAAAAGGTTCATCATACATGATAAGTTCAGGATCAAGGACAATGGAACGAGCTAGTGCAGCACGACGTGACATGCCTCCTGACAGCTCCGAAGGATAAAGATTAGCTGCCTGCCGCATTCCAACTGCTTCAAGGTTCATCATTACAACATCAAAAATCAGTTCCTCTGGAAGTTTGGTATGTTCTTCAAGAGGAAAAGCAACGTTTTCAAATACAGTCATATCTGAAAACAGAGCCCCACTCTGAAACAACATACTCATACGTTTTCTAAATTCATACAGGGCACTACGTCGCAGACTATGTATTTTTACTCCATCAAACTCTATTTCTCCACTATCTGGGGTTAACTGAGCTCCAATTAAACGTAGAATTGTGGTTTTTCCTGTTCCTGATGGACCTAAAATAGCAGTAATTTTCCCTCTGGGTATTTCCATGGAAAGATTTCTGTAGATCTTTTTATTCGCATAAGAAAAGAAAACGTTTTTAACGCTAACCAAACAGTCGCTATTCTTCATTCCAAACTTCCAAAATTAAACTCACTGCTAATTTTATCAAAAAAAGACAGATTACAAAAAAATTATTTTTAACGATAAAATGATAGGAACACCCGTCTAATCATATTCTACAAACAAGTCTTCTGTGTTCCGCAGCAAAAATGTTAAAAACATGCGTCACCCCATTGATAACACTGGGTTAGTGTCTTAAAAACCAATTTGCTTTTTATGGTGTAAAATTTGATTGGTTTACCGCGTAATATTTTTCAGTTCACTCTGATATATCAAAAGTATTAGCCTTTTAAGTTAGAACTGAGTGCATAAACTTTTAGGCTGTGCTTAAACTACCACCTATATTAGATTAAAAACACTTTAAGCAAAACGTCAACGTGGAACTCTTCACTTCAGTTTACCGAAAAAATTTTTTTTCTAAATTTCGCAACAATACAACAACCATCTCTATAAAAAATTATTAGCAAACTGCTATAATCAAAGATGATATAAATGCTGAGATGACATAAGGTAATTCCATGAAATCCACAAATAACGATCTAAAGATAAATACTTGCTACGGAAAAATTAGCGCTGAACTATTATCAAGACTTTCTTCGATAAAACTGCTGGCATTTGATGTTGACGGCAGTATAACGGACGGCGGCGTATATTATGATAATGAACATGTAGAATTAAAACGCTTTAACACCCGGGACGGATTTGGTATTGCCGCTTTACGCAAGGAAAACATTGAATGTGCAGTGATTACTGGTCGCAGTGCCAACCTTACTGTAAGACGAATGCAGGATTTACATGTTGAACATATAGTTCAGGGAGAAGGTTCAAAAGATGAGGCCTTAAACAGAATATGTCAGTCACTTGGTATAAGCACTGATGAAGTAGTGTGTTTTGGCGACGATCTAAATGATATGCCCATGTTTAGAATCGCCTCCGTTTGTGCCTGTCCTTGTGATGCTCACCCTTTCATTAAACAGTATGCAGATTATGTTACTCAGAACCGAGCCGGATATGGTGCTATGCGCGAACTGTGCGATCTAATCTTGATATCTAAAGGAATACTCAACGCTGATGGTGGTTATGCAGATGAGCGTTACTAGAAAATCCATAATTTTAGCAATCATTTTCGGCATACTATGTTCTAGTTTGTACATTTATAGCCTAAAATTCGATGACACACAGGAAATCAGTATCAAAGGATTACCAACATTCATTGCAACAGATTCCTTTGGAACCTCGTTCAATGAAAATGGAGAAATATCCAAAACTATGACCGCAAAAAAAACTGTCTACTATGATGAAAGTCTACTATATTTTTTTGATGATCCTCTTATCACTTCATACAAAAAGGAAAAGGATAATAGCACTTCCATATGGTGCATAAAGGGAAATAAAGGTAAGATGGTTGCAGAAGACAACGCTATTTTTAATGGTGATGTGCTGGTCTATCCTAAATTTAATGACCCTGTAATAGACAAAGCCATTGCTGACAATCTTGTATATAATTTTAAGAATAATACAATTTCCTCCTTGGAAGAAGTAACTATATACGGTCACGAGTTTAAAACTAAGGGCACACATTTTAACTTCAATATTGATACCAATGTACTAACATACAAGGGATTACCTCATGCTACATTCTATCCTGCAAAAAAATAAATTTCTGCTTGCTGTAGTAGTTATGGCATTTAGCTCATTGCCAGCACAGGCACTCAAGGATGACCATGAACAACCGCTCCACGTTGTTTCAAAAGAACAGATAGCCGATTTCGAGGAAAACAAGGCCATATTTCTTGTAGATGTGGTAGCAACTCAAGGCAGTATGGAATTACTTGCTGATAAAGCAGAGGTGTTCAGGAATGAAAACGGTCAGCTAAAAGAAGTTAAGGCTTATGGAAAACCGGCAAAATTCAAACAGCTTCAAGAAAATGGCAAGGTTATTCATTCACGTTCGGCTATAATTCAGTATCTTCCCGAACAGAATCTACTAATTCTTATTGGAAGAGCAACCATTTGGCAAGAGAACTCTCACGTAGATGGTGAACGTATCGAGTACAATACGATAACAAAACAGCTAAAAGCTACCAACGAAAACAGTCAGGGTGGTCGGGTTCAAAGTACTTTTATTCCAAAAGAACTGCAGAGCGACGGTAACAGTAATAAGGGTAGCAAAGACAGCAGCAACCAAAAAACTGACACTGAAAAAAAGAAAAATGATAAATCTAAAGACAGTAACACCGGTACCAATGAAAAAAAATAATTGAAAAAAAATGAGCATACTGCAAGCAAAAAATCTAAAGAAGACATATAAGAAAAGGACTGTCGTCTCTGATGTCAGTCTCAGTGTGGAAAGTGGATCTATCGTTGGTCTACTAGGTCCAAACGGCGCCGGCAAGACTACCTCTTTTTACATGATTGTCGGTATCATCAGCTCTGAGGGCGGTCAGGTTTTATTGGACAATGAGGATATTACTCTTATGCCCATGCATGCTCGGGCACGTGCAGGCTTAGGTTATCTGCCACAGGAAAATTCCATCTTCCGTAAACTGACGGTTTATCAGAATCTAATGGGAGTTTTAGAACTAGTTCCCAACCTTACCAAAGAACAGCGTGAAGATAAAGTAAGGGAACTTTTAGAAGAATTTAGTGTTGATAAACTAATCAACAATATTGGTATGTCTCTATCAGGAGGTGAAAGGCGTAGAGTTGAAATTGCTCGAGCGCTGGCCGCCAATCCTAAGTTTATCCTACTTGACGAACCTTTTGCCGGAGTTGATCCTATTTCTGTAAAAGAAATTAAGGAAATTATTGTACATCTTAAAAACAGAGGTATCGGGATTCTCATAACCGATCATAATGTTAGAGAAACACTAGACGTATGTGAAAGATCATATATTGTAAATGCTGGACAGATTATAGCCCAGGGAACAGCTCAAGAAGTTTTGAGCAATGCTAAGGTTAAGGATGTTTATCTTGGTAAAGATTTTTCTATGTAATATTATTTGACTAAAATGGCTGGAATAAGAAACTCTTTGCAGTTACGTACTGCACAGACTCAAACTCTTCAAATGACTCCACAGTTGCAGCAGGCAATTAGGTTGCTGCAGCTCTCATCTATTGAACTTGAACAGGAGATACAGCAAGTACTCGAAACCAATCCTTTTTTAGAAAAGGTTTCTACAGAGTCTAATAACGAATCTCTTGAGGAAATGGTCGAAAAAGAGCAGTCAGAATATGAGAATTCTATCGATTTTAATCCGATGAGCGATGATTATTTTGCTAATAATTCCTCAGATAACATGATAGAAAACGATCACTATTCAGATGCCAACTATAATCCATTTAATGAAGAGCAGAATAGAGGCAAGGAAAATCTTAAGGAAGAAATCCAGCAACAAAATCCTAATGAAAAAGCGGCTGAACTAAGCAATCTTGACTCCAACTTTCAAAATGACAATCACATCGACAAAAGCAAAAAAGGACTAGCCGTTGATAATGACGATATATTTGAAGGAGAGACAGTTGAGACCATTACAGATCATTTGATGTTCCAGCTTGATATGTCACCTCTTGTCGGCGCCGATCGAAATATCGCCATCAACATCATTGATGCAGTTAATGACTCGGGCTATCTTACAGAAAGTCTTGAGGATATCCTAAGCTCGGTACAGTATGACTATCCTGATGTTACCATTGAGGATGTTAAGACAGTTCTAAAACTCGTGCAGCACTATGATCCTCTTGGTGTTGCCTCGAGAAATGCGGCTGAATGCATGCTTATTCAGTTAAATGCACTAACAGACGAAGAACCATACAAAAAACTAGCCATCGAGATTATCAGAGACTATTCTGATTCACTTTCCAATCGAGATTTTCGCACCATATGCCAGAAACTTTCCATTAAAGAAGATATTCTGAAACAAGTTATGGTGTTACTGAAAAAATTAAATCCTCGGCCTGGAAATTTTGCTCCGGCCAAAAAAACGGATTTCATAGTTCCGGATGTGGTTGTTTACAAGGATAAAAATGGAGAATTTCATATAGAACTTAATTCTAACAACCATACCATAATCAAAATCAACGAGTCATACAGTCAATTAGTAAATAAAGCCAAAACAGTACAAGAAAAGGAGTTTTTCAACTCACATCTGCAAGAGGCCAAATGGTTTATAAACAGTTTAGATAAACGTAATGATACTCTTTTGAAGGTATCAAAATGTATTGTCAAGCATCAAAAGGATTTTATGAACGAAGGGCCTTCTGCCATGAAACCAATGGTACTAAATGACGTTGCCGAAGAAATTGAAATGCACGAGTCCACCATTTCACGTATTACTACCGAAAAATACATGTATACTCCACAAGGAACTTTTGAATTAAAATATTTCTTCTCATCATCTGTAGGTACTGATGACGGTGGAACCGCCTCAGCAACAGCAGTAAAATCCTATATCAAAGAACTTATCTCCAAGGAAAATCCTCGTAAACCATTATCTGATAGCAGGCTTTCTGAACTTCTTATGGAAAAAGGAATGAATGTAGCAAGAAGAACTGTTGCTAAATATCGTGAGGCACTAGGAATAGAATCCTCATCGCAACGTAAAAAACTTGTCTGACATCGTAAATATCAAATTTTTTAGGATATTACCTTTAAATATTAGCATTTTGATCCTAATATTAAAGAGTGGAAACAAATATTTATTGTGCTATTTTTACCTAACATACTTTAGGTTAAGGAAGTAAACATGCAAATTAATATACATGGTGTTGGAATTACCGTAACAGACGCTCTAAAGGACTATGTAAATGATAAATTTAAGCGTTTAGAGAGAAAAGGTGATATCATAACTTCGATTTCTGTAACTTTGACAGTTGAAAAATTATCCCATATTGCCAAGGCTGATCTTGCTGTAGTTGGCAGTAATCTTCATGCAGAAGCTGAGGCTGAGAGTATGTATCCTGCCATTGATGCCCTTATTGATAAAGTAGATGGGCAGTTAGTCAAATATAAAGAAAAAATGAAATCATAATTTTTATTTTATGTTTTTTAAAGTACAGGATCCTTTATTAGGATCCTTTTTTTTCAGGATGTACAAAGTTGATAAATTTCATCGAAACCCAGATCCTGCCTAAATCATTGATATTATCTCCACTGTTCTGTTTTAGTAAAAAACGTTTGTTCGAAGAAATAGCAGACAGTGCCAGCTATGTTCTTAAGGAAGATCCTAATAATATTGTTGCCAAACTTAATGCTAGGGAGACCTACGGAACGACGGTATTTTATCCTGGTATAGCACTGCCTCATACAGTAATTGATGAAAAAAAAGAAAGTTTTTCTATTTTAGCTGTTTTAGATAAGCCGGTAACTTTCAACTCCATTGATGCCGATGAACAACTGATTGATATCGCTTTATGTCTTTTTATTTCCAAAAGCATGGATCATGAAGAAGCAGAACTTTTGCTTAAAAATTTGACCACAGTTTTATCTAATAACGATTTACTCAATGCCATTCGCTTGGCCAAAAATGAAGTTTCAAAATTATCTATACTGCTAAATAAAATTGACTATATACTAGATAATCCTAAAAAGGAAAACACCACGGATGAAGATACAATAACAAATTCCTAGAATAAATAGATCACCATGACTAACTCAATAAACAAACAGAATAAAGTAGAACTTGTAGTTATTTCCGGACGTTCTGGTTCTGGTAAAACTGTGGCACTTCATGCGCTTGAGGATTTAGGATTCTATTGTGTTGATAATCTACCAGTAGAATTTCTTTATCAGATGATTGCACTATCTAAAAGTAATTATCCAAAAATTGCAATATCTATTGATGTCAGAAATTTTCCTCTCCAGAAAAATCTTAGCATGTTGAGCGATATATATATCAAAGTAACTAACGACAAGGATATTGACAGTACAATTATTTTTATTGATGCTGATGATCAGGTACTAATTAAAAGATATTCTGAAACTCGCAGACTACATCCATTATCACAATATAACTTGACGCTCAATGAAGCAATTTTAAAGGAAAACGAAATTTTAAAGTCCATTTCGTCAGTTGCTGATTTGAGAATTGACACCACCAATCTTTCTATTCACGACTTATGCAAAGAGGTTATTACTTCAATAAGAGGAAAACCATTTAAGGAAATAGTAATAATTTTCGAATCTTTTGGTTATAAGGACGGCATTACCAAAGATGCTGACTTCGTGTTTGACGCTAGATTCCTTCCAAATCCTTATTGGGATAAAAATCTTCGACAGTATTGTGGACTAGACGATCCAATCAAAAAATTCTTTGAAAAATACCCAGAAGTTGATGATTACATTAATTCTATTGATGATTTACTATCGAAAATCATGCCTTCCATAGAAGTGAGTGACAGGTCTTATCTTACTGTAGGAATCGGGTGTACCGGAGGATATCATCGCTCCGTATACATTGCTCAGGCTCTGGCAGAACGTTTTTTGAAAAAAGGAATAAACGTAAAGATTCGCCATAGAAGTCTCATGCGGAAAAGAAACAATACTAAATCTTAGGTAACTTTTTTGCATTTGACCTTTTTTTAGTTTTTTTTTCCTGAATTATTAAATTTCTGTTTTCAGGATCATTATCATCGTGCAAGAGCATTTCTTTAATTTTCTTCAGTGAGGAATTTTCAATCTGACGAACTCTTTCAATGGATATTTTTAGTTCAGAAGATAGTTCCTGTAGAGTTGCCTTTTCTTCATCAAGCCAACGTCTTTTTATAATATACTGAGACCTTTCATCTAATGAGCGTAAGGACTTTGCTAAATTCTCAAGTTCATAGCTTTTATAATCACGATTTTCAAAATTCTTGGCAAAATTAGAGTTTTCATCTTCAAGATATGCCGATGGTGATAGCATTGGGACACTGGCTGTTTCAGAGCCATCTTCCGAGGTAAGGTCGTATCCTATATCCTGTCCAGCCAAACGCGTTTCCATTTCTGCAACATCACTCTCACTGACTCCAAGATCTTTGGCGACAAGCTCTCTTTCATTCTGTGTAAACCAGCCAAGATGCTTTTTGTTTTTTCTTAGTTTAAAGAATAATTTACGCTGAGCCTTTGTGGTAGCAACTTTGACGACCCGCCAGTTCTTTATAACATAATCATGTATTTCAGACTTAATCCACTGTATCGCAAAGGCGGCAAGTCTAGCACCAGCATCAGGATCAAAATGTTTGACCGCCTTCATAAGGCCGATATTACCTTCCTGAATTAAATCAGCTAATGGTAGTCCATATCCTGAATAACCTCTAGCAATACTTACAACTAGTCTTAAATGAGACATAATGAGTTTTCTAGCGGCCTCTAGATCTCCATAATCACGTAATCTAATGGCCAGAGATCTTTCGTCTTCCGCCTCAAGCATAGGAACCTGATTGATAGCCTTGATATAGCCATCAATATTTCCTATTGGGGCAAGCATTCCTAAAGATTCACTTTGTTTATCTGTCACTAACATCACCACTAAGATTTAAGTACAAAGTAGCCATTATACTCCTAAAAATTTTATCCTTTATAAATAAAGGAGCATTACTCAAAAAGCGCATCAACAAAATTATCTATATCGAATTCTCTTAAATCTTCCTTACTTTCTCCGATACCTACATAGCGCAGAGGAATTTTGAATTTATCCGCTAAAGAAAAAGTTACTCCCCCCTTGGCTGTACCATCTAGTTTAGTTAAAGCCAAACCTGACACATTTACGGCATCACCAAAAATCTTTAACTGTGAAACGGCATTCTGTCCAGTAGTTGCATCAAGTACTAGCAGTACTTCATTAGGAACACTTTCATCAATCTTTTTCATTACTCTCACAATTTTTTTTAGTTCTTCCATAAGATTTTCTTTATTCTGCAATCTACCAGCAGTATCACAGATAAGAACATCCATATGACGAGCAATTGCAGCATTTAAAGCATCAAAAATTACCGAGGCACTGTCCGAACCAGTAGGTTGTGAAATTACAGGAGTATTAGTTCTATCCCCCCAAGCCTTAAGTTGCTCTACAGCAGCAGCTCTAAAAGTATCACCAGCAGCCAACATCACTTTCTTACCTTGATCTTTATATTTTAAGGCGAGTTTTCCAATTGTTGTTGTCTTTCCGGCTCCGTTAACACCAACCATGAGGATAACAAATGGTAAATCTTCTCTTACTTTTTCAATGTTAAGAGGAATAGCACAAGGTTTTAGGATCTCTTTTAAAATATTTTTTAAATTTATTTTTAGTGCACTAGCATCTTTAAGTTCACCTAGTTTTGATTCTGTTCTTAACCTTTCGATGACTTTCGTAGTGGTTTCCACGCCCAGATCTGCTGTTAAAAGAGCTGTTTCCAATTCCTCATACAGATCTTCATCAATTTTCTTTCCACTGACAAGTGCACTTAAGCCCATTGCCAAATTGTCCCGGGTGCGTTTTAATCTTTCAAAAAAAGAAACTTTTGAGGGTTTAACCTTGCTGTCATCACTGTCATTCTTCTCACTTTTTTGTGACGAAATCTTTACATCTTCAGTTTCTGTTTCTAATTCCGACAACTTTTCTGAAGCAGAACTGTCATTTACTGCTCGTTCTTTATCATCCTTTGCAGAAACATTCTGCTCCACAGCATCAAGAGACTGTATTTTTTCTTCACTGACATTAGCTTCCGATAATTTGTCATTTACTAGATTAGAAGATAACCCTATGGTATTTTTTTTAGCGTCCTCAGTCTTCTTAGAATGCTCGAAAACATCGTCTTTTTTTAAATAGCTAACACCATTGTTATCGCACCCAGTATCATTTGCTGCACTAGAATCTGTTACACCATTGCTTGAAATTTCTTCAACACTAATGCCATTTGCAATCTTTGCCTGCTGTTGATCTATCTTTGACAAGTTAGGTGTTGTATTTGGCGCTTTGCTTACATTTTGAGATTCCGACTTATCCACGGATAGATCAATGCCATTTACACTGACCTTTTCCTCTCTACTGATAATTTCAGTCTCATTTTGTTCTACAGTTTCTCTATCGGTATTACTTAATTTTTTGTTGAGAGTACCTAGATCTTTGCTATCTTTGCTAATCTCATTTTCATATGTAATTTTTTGATTATCTAGATCATTCTGATGTAAAAGGATGTCTTTTTTACTGCCATCAAGTTCAATACTACTTTTATTTTCGATATTCTCTTCTACAACTTCTTGCTGCTGTTTTTTTTCAATATTTTCTTGAGTTTTCTTTTTTTTAAAAAATGAAAAAATTCCCATCTCTACCTCAATTATTCGTTAAAATGTATAAAATCTCAATTATAAGCTAATTTTATGATTATTTCATTTTTGCGCTGTATTTACTTACCATACGAGACTTTCATGCAATCATATAGTAACGAAATTAAAATCCTATCAGGAACTTTTAAAGGTAAAAATATACCTGTCCTTAACGCTAAAGATCTACGACCAACATCAGTTTTGGTCAGAAAAGTGCTGTTTTCATGGTTAATCAATGATTTACCACAAGCCAGTGTACTAGATCTATTTGCAGGTAGCGGTATTTTGGGATATGAGGCTATTTCTAATGGCGCTGCATCTTTAACTCAGGTTGAACTAAGTAAAGACGTATATGAAAATTTAAAAAAAATCAATTCTACATTCAAAGTCAATACAAAAATTAGTTTATTTAATCAGAATGCAATAGATTTTATTAACAACCATAATGACAAATATAATGTGATATTTATCGATCCTCCGTATGACTCTGAAATCTACGAAGAAATACTTTCCACTATTCTTAATCGGCAGCTAATTGATAGTAACGCAAAAATCTATGTTGAAGAGCGCGAGGGAAGCCATGTAATTGTCCCTGGTTACAGGGTAATAAAAGAACAGCAACAAGGACAAGTTCATTTTTCGTTATGGCAAAAAAGCATGCCATAACTACCAAAATGAATCCTTGAAATTTCAGCGAAATTTTTATTTTATATGTATGAATAAATTATATTCATACATCTTAAATGCTGATTTCATATGTATTTTACATAAAAGCATGATTTGCTGCCAAATAAGCAAGCATCATAAGACTAGCATTGTAGTAATCATCATTGTCAGAAAATTTTGGTTCTGCCACATATCCTGTGGTAATGAGAGTCCTAACGGACAGCAAACCATTTGACATGGGATATCCTGCAGTCTCACCTGTCATTACGTTAACCCATGCGGGTGTATTTGTTGCAGGATAACGGGCAAACCACTCTAGCCATGGTTTCAATTCCTTAGCCTCAGAATTTTCCCAGAATAAATACAATGGCACTCTAATGGCATCATAGCTAGATCTAACAGGCCATTTATCAGATGGGGCGTTGTCGCCGTTAGCCTCATATTTAATCCAATCAGGAGCCAGCTTTATTTTCTGAGTTTTAAGATTTGATATAAGTTTTTTTCCATCATCAGAGATTTCTCTCCATCTTTTGGAAAATGTATGCTTATGGATCCCCAATAATGCAGGGTAAATATAATAGGATGGATTCACAATGGCATGACTGTTAAAATAAAAATTCTCTATTCCCGGTAACAGAATATAAGATCCACCCATCTTCATGACTAGTTTTGACATGAGAGCAGACAGCATTTTCTCACCACGTTTCGTATAGGCATTAACATTCCATTTTTTTCCAGCCTCTATCAAAACCCAGGCAATCATAAGATCACCATCGGTAGCATTGTTCTTATCTGCGGTAGGATCACTCTGATTACGCTTGTAAGCCCAATTTAACAAGCCTGTTTTCTCATTATAAAGATTAACTAAAGTCCATTTACATATTTTGTCAAAGGAATCTTTATCATTAAAGTAAAGAGCAAAAAGCATACCGTAGCTCTGTCCCTCGCTATGAGACATATTATTGTTTCCGGTATCAATAATTGCACCATCCTCGTCAAGATAACGCTGTTTATAATCCTCCCATGCTCCAGCGTATGCATTACTAATCAATACAGATAATCCCATTACTGATAGCATTATTTTCAGAAGAGTTTTAAAATTCATAAATTACCTCTTTTTTAAAACAAGATTAACTGTATTCGGAGAAATCAATTCTTTAATATCACAAAACAACCCAGCAGGTGCCCCTGTCTGTCTAAACCAACCGTTATATAGGCCACATAGAACAAAACCGAAACAGGTTAACCATTTATCAGAAAATTTATCATCTAAATTCAAAGGCAGATTAAAATTTTTTATTTCAATCATATCGCCGAGATCATCGAACTGAGATACACCAAAACCTAATTTTTCAAGATTATCATTAACCTCAAGATGAAAACTATCAAGGCTATCAGTACTTGTTACTTTATATATCTGAGAGAGCTGCATACCTGCATCAAAAAGAAAATTCTTCACATCCTGTGGTGAGGCATTTTTACACATAAGTATGAATATCTGTTCAAGTAAGGCCAGTTTTCCATTAGATTCTGTTGTAGAACGGAGGATGCTTTCCATTTATTCTCCTCCAAGCACTGATTTTACATATAGCATTTCAGATGCCTCTTTGTACTCACCGAATGTGTCATACTTCAAGGAACCACCAACAATTAAATCATCGAACAAGTAATAATCAAGACTTAAGTTGGCATTAACACTGAAACCGCTTTTTGATTTTGATGGATATTTAAGATTACTGAGATTAACAGTTTCAATTAAACCACTCTGAGAATATAGCCTTGCATAATCATCTAATGGGAATACCCGTTCTTCTTGCTGAGTATAATTTTGGAATCCAAATGTTAAACTACTATTGAAGACCAAATTATCTCCCCTCTTTCTGAAGTTGATTGGTATTGTTGCTGCAAAATATTTCTGAGGACTGAAATAGCCACCATGACCGATGGAGAAATTATTCTGATTATGTAAAAATGTCTCGTATTTTAAATCAAATCCAATTGTAAAGTCCTGATAGAACGTTGGTTTAATAGGATGAACATAAATACCTGCATTGAGACTGAAACTGTGATTATTTTGAACACGCTGTCCTCTATATATATATCCAGACGCACCAACTCTTCCACCTAAATAGGAATCATCATAAACATATTCTACTTTCAAACCATTTCGAGTTACAGCACCCCAAAATGTTCCTGTATTGCCATCTTTTGAACCAAAATAAGAGAGCAGAGAATCCTTAAGACCAGTTCTCTCTAAATCAATGGTTAAGTTGGAAAATTTTGCTATAGGATATTTATAAAAAATCCTTCCAACTAAATTAGTACCTTCTTTGCCTACAGGAGTTATACCAAGATTTACTCTATAATTATCATCAAAAACACCTACATCAAAGGCTACACCTGATTTTCTGGTCTCTCCCCAATTATTGCCAATATATCCACCGTATCTTTGAATATATACACTATTACTACCATATCTTTCAAGCGCCTCACCACTAGCCTCACCGGTATACATAACGGTTGGTGTTGCGGTTAAATATGCTTTAGCTCCATTGCCAACCGGAGTGGCTACAGTTATAGGAACTTCTACTGAATCAAGTCTACTTGTACCATCATTACCATTTTTTTGTCTTGCATTTATGGAAACATTTACTGTTGTAGAAGTTTTTTCCAATAAATTTCTAATCATGTAATTTATTTCATTGATAGTATTCTTTCTATCCTTAGCATTCATTGCCACTTGTTCTTTTGTATGTTCCTTGGTCCATGGTAATTCTGTAACTTTAGTATTGGCTGAAGTTAAAGGGGCATTACGATTAGAAAAAGGGTTACCAGGCTGGTGAATAGGTTCATTGACCTTTGTACTCATACTAATTGGCTGATGTGCTTCTGGAAAGACAGTATATCTGTTATCAATAAGACTTCTTGCCCTATAAAGTTTAGACAATGCCTCATTATAGTTTTTGTTTTTCTCATCAATGCGTGCCATAAGGGTAAGCGTATGAGGATTTTTGGTACTCTGCAATCTTTCGGCCAAATGTGTAGCTATCTCATAGTCCTCATTATCATAGGCTGCATTGATTGCACCCTCAAGAGCGTCCTGAGAATTTGGATCATCTTTTAAAACCTGATCATAGAGGGTATAAGCCTCATTATTCATGCCATTATCATAGTAAATTCTGGCCATAGCCATACGTAAACCATTATTTTCAGGATGAGCCTCTATTAGTGGATAGAGTACATCATAAGCATCTGCACTGCGATTTAACATTCTTAAATGATCTGCTTTTCTGATAGCATCACCCATATCCATATCTTCAAGAAGTGATTTACTAGAATTAGCTACTAAACTTGGATTCTGTTTGAACAGATTTGCCATATCAACATTACCTGTTTCATTAAATACATGGATAAGGTTGGCATAATCATCAACTGAGGATCCCGGTTTAATTGGACGATCTGCTGCAAGTTTAGCAATTTCCAATGCCCTATTAGGTTGCCCACACTGTAAATAGAATTTGGCAACATAACCCATCTGCGGAACGGTTAGCAAGGAAATCTTTGCTGAAAGCGAATCTAAAGTGTTTTGAGCAGCATGTAGGTTACTAGTTGATAGATACATATCAACCATATTCAGGTCTCTGTTTATTGTTATTTCCTGCTTGATAAAGCGCATCTCTTCAGTAGGATCTTTTACACGATTTATAGTATCTAAGGCTCCTTTGTAGTCTTTAAAATCATTCAATAAAGTAGCTGCGGCAAAGAGATCGTCATCAGTGGCATTTTGCCTATTTAAATAATGTACCTGAGCATAAGCCTCACTTATTAAATCCTTTTTTCTTAGCAGTAAGCCTAAATCATATCTCAACCATGAAGCATCTGGATGTGCCTTAATGCCCTGTTCAAGAATTTTAAATGCTGAAGCATAATCCCCACTCTCGGCATGCAACTTAGCCTGACTACGTATTCCAGGGATCGGATCTACATAAACTTTATCTGCAGACTCTTTTCTGATTCTGTCCTGCAGTTCACCAGGCATTGTCGATAAAAGAGCCTCTGATTTGTCTAGGCGGTTAAGATCCTTATATAGATAATACAGCATTTCATTAGCGGCTTCATTTGATGGATCCCTACTTAAAATATTTACTAAATTATCTTCAGCCTGGCTATTATTTCTTAACTTAATATTGATATCTGCCATAAGCAGCATAGCATCCATATCATCAGGTTGTGAAGCAAGAGTTGTATTGACAATCTCTTTTGCCTTAGAAAAATTATTAATAGATACATAATAATTGGCTTTTGCAAGATTAGCATCATGCGTTAATTTGGCTCCTTTACTGCCACCTAATGCAGCTGCTTTTTCGAGATATTCAAAAGCCTTACCATAATTAGCAATTTCCAAATAGGTATATCCTATAGCCTCTAATGCTTCCTGATTATTCGGATTTCTTTCAATTATTTTTTCAAACTCAGCAATAGCACCTAACTTATCATCTTCCTTTTTTTCATAAGCATCTTTAGAAATTTTACCTATGATATAACTGTCATAATGTTTGGAGACATCTGTATTTGAACCATGCTTTGCCGCATAACTCTTATAATATTTTTCATCATCTAATGTCGGTTCTAACCAAAGCAGTGCTTGCTTTAAAGATTCATCAGCATCACGAGAACGATTTGAATAATAATCAAGGATTTCAATACCTTTACGAATAGTATTTTTTCGATACGTTAGAATTTTGCCATAGGTTACCTGGGCAGTAATATCATTAGGATTAGTTCTGATATACTCAATTATGCCTTTTACAGCGTTATCGTAGTAAATATTATCTCCAGCCATGGTCAGATAATATTCTGAAACTATAGATTTAGGAGGAACAGCACCATTAAACAGTTTTTTATACTCAGCCAAAGCACCTGGAATATTTCCGCTCTTGTTTAATGTTCTCGCGTGATTTAACTGTTCTGCAGACAGATCCGACATACTTTGAAGATTATCTAACTGCTGTAAATAGGAACTATTTGGATAATGTTTGGCTAATTTATCACGGTAAATTTTAGCATCACGATCCTTATGCTGTTCACCATACCATAATGACATGTAATATAGAGCAATTTCATTATTAGGATCATTTAACAATACCCTGTTTAACGAATTAATTGCTTTATCTGACTGATATTTATCATGCCAAAACTTGGCCTGATTCAGCAAAACTTCGACAACATTAGCATCACCATTAGTGCTTGTCTCTACCTTAGCAGTATCTGCAGCGTATGCCTGACTAAAACCACAGGGGATCAGCATTTGCAATATAAATATTGTAAATAAATTTTTTTTAAATTCTTTCATTTATTGTCTCCGCTAGCGCTGAATCCTGTCTGTTGGAAATATATCTGGATTCAAACGTCTTACTGCTCTTCTTTGCAGTTTTACCGATACAATTATTGATAACAGCATAATTATAAAAAACAAAACAAATGCGAGCCACAAAATATGCTCACCAGCAAAATACATTATTTTAAATAAATTTGAAACATCGCCTATATAAATAGAATCACCCACACTGAAGTTAGCGATTTTTCCGCCACCAGATATAATCGTAATATCTCCACCTACACTACTGCTAATCTTATTATTTTCCAAATCGAAACCGATCTTTTCGAGTTCCATATCATCAGTAGCAGTTGTCAATACAACTATTCTATCCTCATCAAAAGGTGAAACCATACTTAAAAAACCTCTCCATGATGACGAAGTTCTTATGTAACGATTAGCATCAGAATTTTCCCGTCTGAAGTCACCCGACAAAAATCTTTTCAGTCCGTTGAGCAAACCACCTCTCACATCAAAAATTCCATAATCATATATATTTAATTCATCACCATTAAATTCAAAGGCAGAATCTTCAAATAATTGATTTAGGAAGTTTTGATTTGATAATGTTGCGACAACAAATAAGTGTTTATCATTAAGCAAATCACGATTTCTCAAGTATTCATAATTACCAATAAATATACTCTCATTGGTTACCACATTACCTGTAGATTTACCAGATCTTGCCATCATGCTAAACAATGTATTCAATTCACTCTCGCTAGGTTTAGGCGGCAAGAGAATAGCTGTCTCTGAATAATCAGCATATTTTGTAAATGGAAAAGAAGCTCCAGCAAAGTACGATAAATTTGGTAACTTAGAAAAATGAACAGAGTCTGATAAATCAATATATGAAGAATCATCAATAACACTCTTAATATTTTTATCATTTAATACTGAACATGATGCTTTAGGTTTGAGTCTTAAATCGAAATATAGATTTAGCTCATTTTCTCCCCAGATCATAGATGGATCTATCAAAATATGTTTGTTTGTTTCTCTGACGTTTCCACCAGATAAACGCCATATATTCTCAAGTAATCCCTTTTTATTAACAGGTAATTTAAAATAATTTTCTGAAATCTTGACATTAAGACCTGAGTTTATTTCATCCAACTCTTTTAGCGAAGGAAACTCATATGAAATATATAAATCTCCCTGTCGGTCATATAACTGAAATATATCAGGCGAAACTCTGAAATTCAAAATAGTTGCACTATGCCAAAAACCACTTGTTAAAAGGGTTTGATCTTTTTTTAATAATTCTGTTAGATATACTTTACGATCTGTTGGAACCCAATTTTTGGCATCATAAGGGGCACTCCTAGGAATACTTCTAGGCTGTATAGGAAAATATGAGACATCAATTAAATCTGTAATACCGTCATATTGAGGTTCTATTAGCTGATATATGGCTCTAACAAAATCTTCTTCATTTTTTGCCACAATATAAATATTTTTATAAGGGCGATAATAAATATTATTTTTTATGTAAATACCTGGTTCTTCAGGTAATTCCATACCTGCAACAACTTCTTTAGGGTGACCAAAAATAATTGAATGCTCCTGAGGTATAGTGTCAATATGTACCTTAAAATTTACCCCTGCATGTTCTGCCTTTGTACCAAAATACGATGACAGCATGGATGTGGCACGAATAATATCTTTGCCATAATTTTTACTTATTACATAATGAACTGTTTTTTGGTCATAATCATACTTATCAAAAAAAGGCAAAGGAAAAACAGTTAAATCAGACTCTACAGGAATCATATTGCCAGAGACTGCAAGAAAACTATCTTTACCAATAAAGATCCCTTTTTTATTGTCAGATTCAACCTTACAATCTTTCGCTTCTTCATCAGTTAGTTCAAATGAAATAGTATTTTCTTGAGAAAAATATTCGGCAGGAACGGACAATTCGTAATCCGTTTCATCAATACTAGACAATAGTAAAACACCTAAATCCTGACCATTAATTCTTACATCAAGATGTGGAGTTTTTTCAGCCATTTCCGGAATCATACTTATAATCAGTTCCAGTTTGGCATTGGTAATTATTTTATCTGTAGGTAAGGTAAAGCTGATTCCTGTTTCCTTCTGACCTACAAACATTGTAAGTCCCTGATTCCATCCCAGTTTTTCAAAAGTAAGCTTGGTGTTATAAACAGTAAAAGGAGTCTCCTTTTCCTGCACTGCATAATTTTCGTTTATCTCAATATCTGAAAAATAGGTTGCATCCTCTTCTGGAGCCTTATCATTTGACAGTATATCTTGCAATGCTTGTGGCATTGAGTCCTGTTGTGTGGTTTCAGCAGCAGTTACTGAAAATAGAGATCCAATTAACAACGATAACAAAAATACACTTATATGCTTATTCATTGTGACCTACCACTTGTACATGGATATCATCTTTACGTCTATTTTTAAAGAAAGAATCTTTAATACACAACAGAATAATAAAAAAAGAGCGGAATGGGTTATCTGGTTTATACTCAGGACGCACCCAAGTATCAGCTCTTGAAAAGAGTAATCTTACAAATTCACGTCTTGAATCTAAGTCCAAATCTTTAAACATGGTACGAATATAAGATTCATTTTCATTCTTTCCTGTAATACGTTCCACAGGAACACAGAATGTCTTATAATCTGTTGAAATTTCAATATATTTTATTGGATCTTTTACTATATCGATTTCACCATTTACAAAATTATCAAAGCGACATCCACTCATGGATAAATCTCTCATCATGGTTCTAGAACATATTCCACTTTCTTGATAAACGTTAATTGGTGTTTCAAGATACAATCTGACCATTTTTCTTTTATTGGCTGTTTCTCTACCCACACAAACTGCAGCTATTAAAAGAATTAGATTAAAACAGATCCAAAATATATTCAGTAATGTAGCATCTAATCTTGCATCAAAAAATTCTGGAAATTGAAGTTTTACAAGACCGAAAATACCTGAAAAAATCAGAAGCGCTATAGTAACAAGATGTGGTCTTACCGATGTCGCATCAAAATATGACTTATCAACCGTATCACCCTTATCCGTAACATTAAATGCTCCATGATGAGGAGAGAATAGCGTAACTATAGTTGGTATTATGAGATGGAATGACAAAATATAATCATATATCTGTCCAAAAAAACTATATCTGCTGCTTCCATACAGTCTAGAGTTTGCAAAAATCGACATTATTAAATGAGGAATAGCATATGCAAGCAGTAATTCAAATGAACCGTGTACAATAGAAATACCAAAAAGAGGGTACAATATTGGTGTAAACAAAAAGATAGTCACTGGAATTGAAAAAAAGAAATACAAAGTTGCAGACAAATAACAAAGTCTTTGTGCAAAATTCAATCCCCTTCCCAGCAATGGATTATCCAGTCTGAAAATCTGAATCATTCCACGGGCCCAACGGTTTCTTTGTTGCAGATGCAAAACGAGTCTTTCTGTAGCAAGACCACCTGACAAAATATGGTCAAGAAATGCTGTATTCCACCCTTTTCTCTGTAATCTAAGTGCAGTATGCGAATCTTCGGTCACTGTTTCGACAGCAAACCCACCTATCTCATCTAATGCAGATCTACGAATTACAGCACATGAACCACAGAAGAAAGCTGCATTCCAATTATCATTTCCTCTCTGTATCGGTCCGTAAAATAGCTCATTTTCAGCAGGGATATCTCTCCCAAGATACAGATTTCTTTGAATAGGATCAGGAGAATAAAAATGGTGTGGTGTCTGTATTAAGGCTAAATTTTTGTCTTTTAAAAATGCTCCTACAGTTGCTTGCAGGAAAATTTTTGTCGTAATATGGTCACAGTCAAAAATAGCAATCAGCTCACCATTCGTAAGTTTCATGGCATTGTTAAGATTGCCAGCCTTTGCAAACTCGTTCTTTTCTCTAGTTATGTATCCAACATTTGCTTCAGTTGCAAAAGTAGCAAATTCCTTACGTTTTCCATCATCAAGAAGATATATCTTCAGTTTGTCTTTAGGATATTCCAAGCACTGTGCAGCAAGAACAGTGTCTCTCACCACCTCTAAGGATTCGTTATAGCTAGGAATATAAACATCAACTGTAGGCCAAAGAGATGTATCCTTAGGAAGTGGGACAATTTTTCTTTTAAGTGACCAAGATAGCTGAAAAAAAGATAATATCAATATGAAATAAAAATAGACCTCTGCAGCTAGGAGAATATATCCAAAGAACATATCTATCCATGATGGAAAGATTAGAGTTTGTGTAATACGAAAATAGATATATCTTGTTGAAGAAATGACTGCTACAAAAAGTATTGCCAAGGATACGAAGTGTTTTTTTGAAAAAAAATGAGCAAATAAACAGATCCCAATTGTTGTCAGACCAAAGATAAACTGATTATGTGAACTCATTGGCGCTGTCACAACCAACACCAAAATAGGTAACGCAATGAAGATAAAAAACAAATATGAAAAAAAATGTCTCATATCATCCTCTAAGTATTCTGTTTTCTGAGTGGATTTATTATCATTGTGCCTTTCTTTACATCAAACCCAAGTTTTATAGCAATTTTTCTTGCTATTTCCTCGATATCATATGATGCAACCGAATTTTTATTATAGTCATATACTGATATCTGTTGACCTGCCGCCTCAACAACTGATGTATCTTTATGAACCATACCTAAAAGATTATCTGCAAAATTTTGCTGACAAAAATTCTGAACTTCTCTATTAAGTCTTACACGATTATCTATCTGATTTAATACGATATAGAAACCTAGCCCACCACCAACAAGGCCTTCCATAAGGCCTCCAGATAAAAGCTGAGAAAACAGAGAAACAGAAGCAGCATCCGCAAGAAGTGGTACTACCTGCAAATTTGATACTGCGGTGATTGACTCTAAGGCTTGGCTATAACCTGGAGCAAAATCCGCAATAACCAAAACATTTTGGTCTTCAAAAATTGATTTTTGTACATCCTTAAAATAATCTGGATTACTCTGCATAGCTAAATCTAATGCGGTTCTTTGTTCTTTATCTGATTTTCCAAAAGGAAGCATAAATAAATTTTTATCTATATTTATACATGAAGGTGTCCAATCACTATTAGGACTATTAATAAAACCTCTTTCGTCATTAAGAGGCATGCCAAAATACAGTCTTAACGCATTTTGAGGATCAAAATCTACAACCACAACTTTTGTTCCTGATCTAGCAAAAGAATAAGCAAGATTAGCAACAATGGTTGTTTTTCCGACACCACCTTTTGGTGAACATACACTAATTACTGGCATTTTAGTAATCTCTTATATATTTCGTGAAGTGACTCTGGTTTATTAAAAACTGCTTCTGAACCATTTGAATTTTTAAAAATTGCAGCATATTTATGTTTATTACCAGAATCAGTTTCTGATTCATTTTTATTTCTACTAATTATTCTTTCATGACCGTTGTCAACGTATTTTTCGTTGTAGAAGTCTTTATAGTGAAAGTTTTCACCATTCTTATTATTTTCATAACCACTTGTTTCCTCGTTAGTATTTTTTTCGAGAAACGAGCGAATAGAATAACCATACCTTAATGGTGACATAGCCTTATCTGAAATATCAAATGAAGCTTTTTCACTGATAGTTTTTTTACTATTATCACCTGATTTGATATGGATTAATTCTTGAACGGAAGAAGCATCTCTTATATCAACATTTGTAACTTCGTCTTCTTTAGAAGCCTTTGATACGATCTGCTTTATTAATGAAAAATTTGATAAACTAGCGAGATTTTTTGTTTCAGAATCATCTTCAAAGGACTTAAAAGAAACATTGTCTTCCCGGTTAGCCTCAATAAAATTCTTTTCATCAAGATTAGCTTTCGACATTTAAATACCACGTCAATCTAAAAAATTATCTTATAAATTTTATTATACACAACTTTGTGAAGACATATTTTATTTTATTATACATTGCATAATATAGATGCATAATATCAATCGGGTAGGGAGAATTTTCTCCCTCCCACACCACCGGACGTACGGTTCTCGTATCACGGCGGTTCCTATTGAATTAAATCAATATCCGAGCATTTCCCACGTTTTG